>Ga0196970_1000125_pt1 | contig 120323 bp, 105 predicted proteins | sample S1v_513CmetaG_FD_148672 | JGI IMG/M metagenome (GOLD analysis project Ga0196970, IMG submission 148672) | Soil microbial communities from Anza Borrego desert, Southern California, United States - S1+v_5-13C | ecosystem: Environmental > Terrestrial > Soil > Desert | place: USA: California... | reverse complement strand
CCTGGAGCAGCGTCGACTTGCCCGAGCCGTTGCGGCCGACGATGCCCACCGTCTCGCCGCGCATCACGTCGAAGCTGACGTCGTCGAGCGCCACCACCTCCTTGTAATGGCGCACGCCCGGCCGGGCAAAGCGCTGCTTCAGCCGGTCGGTGGGCTGGGCGTAGAGCTGGTGGCGCTTGGCCAGGCCGCGCACGCGGATGGCGACGTCCTTCGAACCCGTATCAGATGACATCGGCGAACGCCCGCTTCAGCCGTGCGAACACGTGGTAGCCGATCCAGGCGACGACGAACGCCGCCAGCGCGTAGAGGCCCAGCGCGCCCCAGTCCGGCACCTGCCCGTGCAGCAGCACCCGCCGCGCCTCAACCACCGGCAGCGTCAGCGGGTTGAGCCAGACCCACGGCCGCGCCGCCTCCGGCAGGGCCTCCAGCGGGTAGAGGACGGGGGCCAGGAACATCAGCAGTGTCACGAAAAGGCCGATCACCTGCCCGATGTCGCGCACGAAGACGCCCAGCGCCGACAGGAACCACACCAGCCCCGCCGTCAGCACTGCCATCGGCGCCACCACCAGCGGCAACAGCAGCGCCGTCCACGGCACCGCCTGCCAGGAGGCGAGGTGCCAGCCCAGCAGCACCAGCACGCCAAACCCCAGTTGCACCAGGGCCGAGAACACCATCGGCCAGGCAAGGATCTCCAGCGGGAAGACGAACTTCTTCACGTAGTTGGGGTTGCCCAGGATCTGCGTCGGCGCGCGGCCCAGGCATTCGGCCAGCATGCCGTGCAGGATCAGGCCGACGAACAGCGTCTCGGCGAACCCCACGGTGTCGGCCGGCGTGGCGGCCGCCGCGCGCGGGCGGAACAGGAAACCGAACAGGAAGGTGTAAACGCCCAGCATCAGGAGCGGCTGGACGAACGACCACAGCACCCCGGCGACGGAGCCGCGGTAGCGCGCCGCCACCTCGCGCCGGGTCATCTGCACGATGGGAAAGGCGTGCCGGGCCAACAGCCGGAACGGCCCCAGCGCGCTGTCCAGGAGGCGCGGCGGCGGGGCGGCGGCGGAGATGAGGATCGTCGGGCGCGGGACGCTCACGTTGTTCAGCCAGCGTGGGTGAAGTGCACGGGCAGCTCGGCCAGGCGCGGCAGCACGCGGTCCTTGTCGGACAGCAGCGCCTCCTCCGGGCGCACCGGCCATTCGATGCCCAGGTCCGGGTCGTTCCACAGGATGCCCGCGTCGTTCTTCGGAGCGTAGTAGTTGGTCACCTTGTAGATGACCTCGGTGTCCGGCATCAGCGTGCAGTAGCCGTGCGCGAATCCGACCGGGACCAGGATCTGGTTCCACGCCCCCTCGCTCAGCTCCACGGCGACGTGCCGGCCGAAGGTGGGCGAGCCGTGCCGCACGTCCACCGCCACGTCCAGCACCGCGCCCTTGACCACGCGCAGCAGCTTGTCCTGCGCGAAGGGCGGTGTCTGGAAGTGAAGGCCGCGCACCGTGCCCACCTGCGCCGAGCGGGCGTGGTTGTCCTGCACGAAGTCAAGGTCGATGCCCGCCTCAGCGAAGCGTTTCCGGTTGTAGGTCTCGGAAAAGAATCCGCGCTCGTCGCCGAACTTCGCCGGCTTCAGCACGAGAATTTCCGGGATGGCGAGGCGTTGGATGTCCATGCGGCGGTTCCTGCAGGGGTCGGGGCGCGGGCGGAGTGTTGCCGGACCGCACACCCTCTCGTCAAGCCATGCGTGCGCCGCCCCGGCCGTGCCGCCTATCCGTCCCAGTGTTTCCAGCCGTGTGACATAGCCTCCCACGCAGCCCAATTTCGGCGACAAGATCCTCCGATTGTCTTATGTTCTCCACAAACAACCTAGCGGTCTTGTGGAGAAGGGGACATGGCGAATCCACCGACGTCGGGACGTGACCTGATCGAGGGCGGCACCGGGGACGAGGCGCTGCGCGGCCTCGACGGCGACGACACCGTGCGGGGCCTGGGCGGCAACGACACGCTGCACGGCGATAACGGCGAAGACAACCTGGTCGGAGGCGAAGGCAACGATTCGATGGCCGGAGGATACGGCCAAGATGCCATGTTCGGCGAGGCCGGCAACGACACGATAAATGGCGACGACCACAACGACACCGTCGATGGCGGCGACGGTCACGACGTTCTGTACGGCGAAGGCGGCCACGACCTGATGCGCGGCGGCAACGAGAACGATACGCTGTACGGTGGCGATGACATGGACGTCATCTACGGCAACAAGGGCGAGGACCTGCTGAGCGGCGGGGCTGGAATCGACACGCTGTACGGCGGCCAGGGCAACGACATCATCTATGGCGCCGACGCCAACGACTTCCTCTACGGCAACATGGGCGACGACACGATCTTCGCCGAGAACGGCGCGGACTGGCTGCACGGCGGCCAGGGCAACGATGTTCTCTACGGCGGCAGCGACAACGACACGCTCTACGGCGGCCTCGATGCCGACACGCTGTACGGTGGCGACGGCGACGACCTGCTCTTCGGCAGCGCCGGCGCCGATCGCGTCGTCATTATCGACGGGTCGGGAACCGACACCATCGGCGACTTCAGTCTGGCGGACGGCGACCGGATGGTGATCAACGGCAGCATCACCTACAGCACGGCCGCCACCGACGGCGGCGCCCTGATCACCTTCAGCAACGGCTTGAAGGTGGTGCTGGTCGGCGTGGCCCCCACCGCCATAGACGGAAGCTACTTCCAATACATCTGATTCGGCTCGACGGAACGCCTCTTCGCCCGCGCCGCGGGGGAGGGGCGTTCCGTTCGATTGTTGCGCAGACGCCACCGCGCTGGTTGCACGAACGGATTTGCCGGAGTAGCGTTCGGCGATGCAGCACATGGCTTCCCACACGCGGATGCGCGTCCTCCTGCTGTCGCGCTACGCCCGGCTCGGCTCGTCCAGCCGGCTTCGGTATTATCAGTTTCTGCCTGAGCTGGCGGGGCACGGCATCGACGTGGACGTCTCGCCGCTGCTGCCGGACTGCTACCTGTCGTCGCTCTACCAGAGCGGCGAGCGGCCGCTGGCCATGGTGATGCGCGCGTACCTGACGCGTGTCGTGCAGATGCTCACGCTGCGGCGACACGACCTTCTGTGGATCGAGAAGGAGCTGCTGCCCTGGTTGCCCTACAGCTTTGAACGGCTGCTGCTGAAATGGGCGCCGCCCTACGTCATCGACTATGACGACGCCTGGTTCCACGTCTACGACAGCCATCCGCAGCGGTTCGTGCGCACACTGCTCGGCCACAAGCTGGACCGCATCATGCAGCAGGCCGCGGCGGTGACCGTCGGCAATTCCTACCTCGCCGCGCGGGCGCTCGCGGCCGGCGCCTGCCGGGTGGAGGTGCTGCCGACGGTGATCGATCTCAGCCGCTACGGGGCCCCGCAGGACACGGATGCGGACGGCCGGCTGACTATCGGCTGGATCGGCTCGCCGGTCACGGCGCGCTACCTGGGGCTGGTGCTGGACCCGCTGCGCCGGGTGTGCGCGGAGGGGGCGGCGCGCCTCGTGCTCGTCGGCGCCAACGGCAACGTGGTCCCCGAACTGGACGCCGACCGCCTGGGCTGGAGCGAGGAGACCGAGGTCGAAGAGATCAAGACGTTCGACATCGGCATCATGCCGCTTTCCAACACGCACTGGGAACGCGGCAAGTGCGGCTACAAGCTGATCCAGTACATGGCCTGCGCCAAGCCGGTGATCGCCTCGCCGGTCGGTGTCAACCGCGACATCGTCGAACACGGCGTCAACGGCTTCCTCGCCGAAACGCCGGAGGAGTGGTACCGCGCGGTGCAGACCCTGCGCGGCGACCCGGCGCTGCGGCACGCCATGGGCATGGCCGGGCGCGCCAAGGTGGAGCGCCTTTTCACGCTGGAGCGCGTCGCCCCGCGCCTCATCGACGTGCTGAGGAGCGCCGCCTTCCCCGAACGGCTCCCCGCTGCCCTGGCCCTGCCCTCGCAAGCGCCCGGCCGGTTCTAGCCTTCTGTTCCGGCGGGCACCTCATCCACAAAAGCGCTATACCCACAAAAGCGCCATACCCACAAAAGCGATTGTCCCGCGGGCGCCCGCGTGGTGTGGTCTGCGTTCGACGGACCAGGAGACGACGCGCGCATGCACGACGACGATGAGATCATCACGCGCTGGGTGATCGAAGGCGTCCTCGACCACCTGGAAGAGGCGCGCCGCTTCGCTGACCTCGACCCCAACGCCGTCGTCGCCATGGCGGATGCGCGCAGCCGCCGCTGGGAGCAGGAGGGCCGCCTCGTCTATCCCAGCTACTTCTGCCCGTCCTCGACCGGCTGGCTGAAGGCGCTGTCGGCGCTGGTCATGCGCGGCCGCACCATCCGCATTTTGGTGGAGGAGGTGACGCCGGGCGAGGATGGGGAGGTGATCCGCAGCATCGCCCGCCTGTTCCCCAAGATGGACGACGAGATGCTGGGCCTGCTGCGCGCCTTCTCGGCCGCCGACGCCGACCGCGTGAGCGATCTCAGCGACCGCATCGCGCAGGCCTTCCGGCGCCTGCGCGAGGAAAGCTCCATTACGGACTTCTGAGGAGCGGTCAGCCCAGCAGGTCTCCCAGCAGCCGGTGCAGCCGCTCCAACTCGCGGCGCTGCGCCTCATCGATGCGGGCGCGCTGGTCGCGCAGCGTGCGCTCGTCGATGGCGGCGAAGTCCTTGGCGATGCGCTGTGCCACGGCCACCAGGCGCAGCACCGGCGCGGGCGCTGGCCTGGGCGCCACGCCGCCCGCCCGCTTGGCCTCGCGCAGCGCCTTCACCGTGCCGCCGTCCTTGACGGCATTCCACAGCCGGCGCTGGAGGGCCGGGTCGTCCACCGACGCGACCTCGACCAGCACGCTCTTGGGCACGGTGCGGAAGTGCGCCTCGTACTCCGTGCGGATCTCGTCCGGCAGGCGCAGCAGCGACAGCGTGCGCGTCACGTCGGCCTGGCTGCGGCCGATGACGCGGCCCAGCGCCTCGTGCGTGTAGCCGTGCCGCTCGATCAGGCGGGCGAAGGCGCCGGCCTGCTCCATGGCGTCCAGGTCGACGCGCTGGATGTTCTCGATCAGCGCCAACTCGTCCGGGTCGCCCTCGGTGACGATGGCGAAGATCGTCTTGCGGCCGAGCAGGGCGGAGGCGCGCAGCCGCCGCTCGCCCGCCACCAGCCGGTAGCCGCCGTCGCCGTCCTCCTGCACCAGGATCGGCTGCTTCAGCCCGTGCCGGTCGATGGACTGCGCCAGTTCGTTCAGGCTGTCCTCGTCGAAGCGCTTGCGCGGCTGGTCGGGGTTGCGCGCGATGCGGGCGAGGTCCACCTCGATCAGTCGCGGGAAATCGGCCGACAGCCCGAACAGCGCGTCGCCGCCGCGCTGCGCCGCCTTCTGGAAGATCTGCGTGCTGGTGCGTTCGAGCTTACGCGACATGATGAGCGGCCTCGGCATCCTGAAGGTGGGCGGCCAGTTCGCGCGCCAGATCGGCGTAGGCGCGCACGCTGTTCGAGCGCGGGTCGGCCTCGATGGCCGGGCGGCCGGCGCCCGAGGCCTGGGCGAACAGGGTGGCGCGCGGCACCGGGGCCAGCACGCGCGTGCGCCCCTCGTAATGCGCCTGGATCTCCCGCAGGCTGGCCTGGTCCTGTGTCAGCCGGGAGGAGAACATGGTCGGCAGGATGCCGAACACGTTGAGCGACGGGTTGGAGCGCCGGCGGATCTTGGCGATGGTCTCCAGCAGCAACGGCACGCCCAGGCCGGCGAACACCTCCGTCTGCACCGGGATCAGCACAAGGTCGGAGGCGGCCAGCGCGTTGATGGTCAGCAGGCCCAGGTTGGGCGGACAGTCGATGACCACCACATCGTAGCGCCCCTTCACCTCCGCCAGCATCTCCTTCAGCACCAGCGAGTTGTCGGGTTCCGCCACCAGCTCCGTCTCGGCGGCGGCGAGGCCGATGCTGGACGGCGCCAGCGTGAAGGCGCCGTTGCACACCGGCACCAGGATGCTGTCGAACGGCTGGCCGCCGCGCAGCACGCTGTACAACCCGCGCCGCGCCACCTCGATCTCGCCGGGATCCTGGCCCAGGTGCACGGTGGCGTTGCCCTGCGGGTCGCCGTCGATCAGCAGCACCGACAGGCCCAGCGTGGACAGCGCGTAGGCGAGATTGACGGCGGTCGTCGTCTTGCCCACGCCCCCCTTCTGGTTGGCGATGGCCAGCACGACGCGGCGCTGCGGCGTGTACCGCGGGGCCGGCGGGCTGGACGGCTTCAGGAAGGCGGCGATCTGCTGGGGGATGCGCTCCGCCCCGCTCTCCCACCGGCTGACGCGGGAGCGGTCGTAGCGCCGGTTCAACTGGCCGTTCAGCCAGGATGCGAAGCCTTGCTGGTCCTCGCCGCGCCGTTCGCGGATGGCGCGCAGGTCGTCGCCGTTCATCGGGCCTCCGGTGGTCTGCCGTGCCGGGGCACACTCGCTCACTTGACGCAAGCGGTCAAGCTTGAGCACGCGGCTTGCGTCAATTGGCGTGCCGTGCGGCGTCGCATGAAGGTCGGTCGCATGAAGGTCAGTGCGCCAGCAGGATCGGCACCGGCGCGGAGGCGAGAAGGGACCGGCTGACCCCGCCCAGCACGCGCTCGCGCAGGCGGCTGTGGCCGTAGGCGCCCATCACCAGCAGCTCGGTCCCGGCGACCACCTCGGCGCGCAGGGTGTCGGCGATGCTCCCGGCCGGCGCCACCCGGCGGGCGACGGCGGCGATGCCGTGGTCGGCCAGATAGGCCGCCACCTCCTGCGCCTCCGCGTCCTGCGCGTCGTCGGTGACGCGCAGCACGGTCACCGAATCCGCTCCCGCCAGCAGCGGCAGCGCTTCGGCCAGCGCGCGGGCGGCCTGGACGCTGCCATCCCAGGCCACCGCCACGCGCGACACCGGCAGGTCGTCGCCGGTTTCGGGAAGCAGCAGAACGGGCCGCCCCGTCTCGAACAGCGCAGCGTTGAACTGCGGCCCGTGCACGGTGGTGGAATTGCCGCGGTGGCGGGGCAGCACGATCAGATCGCTCAGCCGCCCGTTCCGGGCCAGCGCCGCCGTCTCCGCCCCGGCGGCGACGCGCCAGCGCACCGTGGCCTCCGGTCGCGCGCCGGCCAACCGCTCGACGGCGGCCCGGGCCGCGGCCATGCGCCGGTCCTCGGCGTCCTCGGCCTCCTCCAGGCGCTGGCGCAGCGTGGCCGGCGGCGCCCCTTCCCCCAGCAGAACGCGGTCCACGGCGATGCTGCGCAGGTACAGCACGTCCACCGCGCTCCCCAACCGGGCGGCGAGGCGGCAGGCGCGCGGCAGGGCGGCGTTCACGGCCGCCGCGTCATGCACGGGCACCAGAAGGCGCTTCAGGCGGTGGATCACGGGAGCCCCCTATTCGACGAACACGTCGTCGCGCTTGCGGCGGATGGCCGGCAGCACGGCGACCACCAGGATCACCGCCGCCAGCGCCAGCAGGCCGGCGCTGATCGGCCGTTGCGCGAACACCATCGGGTCGCCGCGCGACAGCAGCAGGGCGCGGCGCAGGTTCTCCTCCATCATGGGTCCGAGGACGAAGCCCAGCAACAGCGGCGCCGGCTCGCACTCCAGCTTGAGGAACACGTAGCCCAGCAGGCCGAACAGCGCCATCAGCGCCACCTCGAACAGGGAGTTGTTCAGGCTGTACACGCCGATGGCGCAAAACGTCAGGATGGCCGGGAACAGCAGCCGGTAGGGGACGCGCAGCAGCCGCACCCACAGCCCGATCATCGGCAGGTTGATGACGATCAGCATCAGGTTGCCGGCCCACATGCTGGCGATCATGCCCCAGAACAGCTCGGGCTGGGTGCTCATCACCTGTGGGCCGGGTGCGATGCCCTGGATCATCATGGCGCCGACCATCAGCGCCATCACCGGGTTGGCCGGGATGCCCAGCGTGAGCAGCGGGATGAAGGACGCCTGCGCCCCGGCGTTGTTGGCCGCTTCCGGCGCCGCCACCCCCTCGATGGCGCCGCGCCCGAAGCGGGAGGGGTCGCGGGCGATGCGCTTCTCGATGGTGTAGGCGGCGAAGCTGCTGAGCACCGCGCCCCCGCCCGGCAGCACGCCCAGCACGCCGCCGATCGCCGTGCCGCGCAGGATGGGCGGGAAGCACGCTTTCAGGTCGCGCCACGACGGCATCAGGCCGGTCAGCTTGGCCGTGAGCACGTCGCGCCGTTCCGGCCGCTCCAGGTTGTAGATCACCTCCGACAGGCCGAAGAGGCCCATGGCCAGCGGCACGAAGCCGATGCCGTCCGACAGTTCGGGCAGGCCGAAGGTGAAGCGCTGCGCGCCGGAGTTCACGTCAGTGCCGACCATGCCCAGCAGCAGCCCCAGGACGATCATCGCCACCGCCTTCAGCACCGAGCCCGAGGCCAGCACGATGGTGGCGACCAGCCCCAGCGTCATCAGCGCGAAGTACTCGGCCGAGCCGAACTGCTTGGCCAGCGCCGTCAGCAGCGGGCCGAACAGGGCGATGGCCAGCGTCATCACCGTGCCGGCGAAGAACGACCCGATGGCCGAGATCGCCAGTGCCTGCCCCGCCCGCCCCTGCCGCGCCATCTGGTAGCCATCCAGGCAGGTGATGACCGACGACGACTCGCCCGGCAGATTGACCAGGATGGCGCTGGTCGATCCGCCGTACTGCGCGCCGTAATAGATGCCGGCCAGCATGATCAGCGCGCCAAGGGGCGGCAGCGTGAAGGTGATCGGCAGCAGCAGCGCCACCGTCGCCACCGGCCCCAGCCCCGGCAGCACGCCGATCAGCGTGCCCAGCAGCGCGCCGGCCAGGCAGAATCCCAGGTTGGCCGGCGTGAACGCCACCCCGATGCCAAGCGCCAGGTTCGCCAGCAGGTCCATCAGAACTCCGGCCAGATGGGGATGACGAGGCCGAGGCCGTGGATGAACACCGCCACGCAGAAGACCGCCAGCACCGCGGCGAAGGCGATGGATTCGACCCAGCGCCGGTCGGGTGCGGCCAGCGTGGCGACCAGCACCGCGACGACGACGGTCGGCACCAGCCCGGCAACCTTGAGAAGTGCCGCGAAGCACAGGATGGAGGCCAGCACCAGCCCCAGCGGTCGCCACGCCAGCCGGGGCAGCGGCGTGCCGCCGAACAGCAGGGCGCGTGCCGTGATGACGGCGCCCAGTCCGGCCAGCCCCAGCGACAGGGCGCGCGGCATGTACCCCGGCCCCATGCGCGCCCCCGCCCCCATCGGCAGGTCGAGGCAGAGCAGGAATCCGGCCACCCCGGCGGCCAGAAAAATCAGCCCGGCGGCCATGTCCTGACCGGCATTCAGGCGCATCGCGCGATGGTCCTCCAACTCAGGAACATCAATCCACCTTCGCGCCCGACACCTTCACCACCTTCGCCCACTTGTCGAACTCCGCGCGGGTGAAGTCCCCGAACTGCGCGGGCGTGATCGGGCGGGCGGCGGCGCCCATGTCGGCGAAGCGCTTGGCGGCGTCCTCGCCGGCCAACGCCTTGTTGATCTCGGCGTTCAGCTTCTCGATGATCGGCTTGGGCGTGCCCGCCGGGGCGAAGACCCCGAACCAGCTCGACGCCTCGAAGCCCGGCACGCCGGCCTCGGCGACGGTGGGCAGGTCGGGCATGGCGGGGGAGCGCTTGGCCGTGGTCACGGCGATGGCCTTCAGGCTGCCGGCGCGAATGTGCTGGATCGCCGCCGGCAGGTTGTCGAACATGCAGTCCACCTGCCCCGCCAGCAGGTCGGTCAGCGCCGGGCTGCTGCCCTTGTACGGCACATGCACCATGTCGGTGCCGGTCATCTGCTTGAACAGCTCGCCCGACATGTGAATGGACGTGCCGTTGCCGGACGAGGCCATGGTCATCTCGCCGGGCTTGGCCTTCAATTGCTGGATGAACTCGGCCACCGTGTTGGCCTTGACGCGCTGCGGATTGACGACCAGGACGTTCGGCACCTCCGCCACCAGGGCCACGGGCGCGAAGTCGTTGCGCGTGTCGTACGGCATCTTGGCGTACAGGCTGGCGTTGATGGCGTGCGTGCCGACCGTGCCCATGATGATGGTGTAGCCGTCCGGCTCCGCCTTGGCGACCGCGTCGGCGCCGATGTTGCCGCCGGCGCCGGGGCGGTTGTCCACCACCACCTGCTGGCCCAGGCTGTCGCTCAGCTTCTGGCTGACGAGGCGGGCGAAGATGTCGGTGGCGCCGCCCGGCGGAAACGGCACGACCATGCGGATGGGCTTCGTCGGGTAGGTCTGCGCCACCGCCGCACCCGCCACCGCGCCGGCCGTCAGCAGGACCGCCAGGGCACCGGCGGCGGCACGGGCGGCAATCGTCTTGAGCATGTCTCCCCTCCTCTGTGGAATTTATTTTTGTTTTACCGACGATGGCCCGCAGCCCTATGGTTGTCAACCGCAACAATCCGTCACCAAATCAGGTCGGCCATGCTGCCCATCGACTTCCTCTACCGCTCCGCACGCTTCAATCCGGGCGCCGTCGCCGTGGACGCGCCGTCCGGCACCCTGAGCTATGCCGAGCTGGTCGCGCGCGTGGACGCGCTGGCCGCCGGCCTGCAGGGACTGGACCCGACGCCGGGCAGCCGGGTGGGCATCTGCGCGCACAACACGGTGGCGCACCTGCTGGCGCTGCTGGCGACGCTGGCGGCCGGCAAGGTGTGGGTGCCGCTGAACCCGCGCGAGAACCGGCCGGAGTTGGACAGCAAGGTCGCCACCACCACCCCCTCCATCCTCGTGGTGGACGAGGACTGCATGGACAACGTGGGCGTGCCGCCCGGCGTGCACCGCGTGTTGGGCGCCGGGGCGGGCGGGGCCGATTCGGTGGCCGGGCTGATCGCCGCCAACCACGGCCGCCGGCCGCAGCGCGTGGAGCGGCCCCTGGATAGCGTGCAGGCGATCAAGTTCACCGGCGGCTCCAGCGGCCGGCCGAAGGGCGTTCTGCAGCCCTGCCGCGCCTGGGTGGCCGGGGCGGTGTCGATGATGCACGGCTGGGGCCTGGGGCCGGACGACGGCTATCTGGTGGCCGCCCCGCTGACGCACGGCACGTCGTGCTACGTCACACCGATCCTGGCGGCCGGCGGGCGGCTGGTGTTCCTGGAGGACAGGACGAGCCCGGCCGGCGTGCTGGAGGCGCTGGAAAGCCGCCACGTCACGCTGAGCTTCGTGCCGCCGACGCTGATCTACATGATGGAGCAGGAACTGGCCGGCCGCCGCCCCAACGCGCCGCGCCTGCGCCACCTGATCTACGGCGCCGCCCCCATGCCGCCGGAGAAGGTGCGGCAGGCGATCGAGACCTTCGGCCCCATCATCGGCAGCAACTACGGCCAGACCGAGGCGCCGCAGGTCATCACCGTGATGACCGGAAAGGACTACGCGGACGGCACGCGGCTGGCGTCGTGCGGCCGGCCGGGCCTGCTGGCGCGGGTCGAGGTGATGGACCGCGAGGGCCGCATCCTGCCGCCCGGCGAGGAGGGGGAAATCGTCGTGCGCGGCGACCTCGTCATGCTCGGCTACCTCGACATGCCCGAGGCGACGGCGGAGACGCTGCGCGACGGGTGGCTGCACACCGGCGACGTCGGCGTGTTCGACGGGCTGGGCTACCTGACCATCAAGGACCGCCTGCGCGACGTCATCATCACCGGGGGCTTCAACGTCTACCCCAACGACGTGGAGGCGGTGCTGGTCCGGCACCCCGCGGTGCGGGAGGCGGTGGTCTTCGGTGTTCCCGACGAGAAGTGGGGCGAGGCCGTGCACGCCGCCGTCACGCCGCGCCCGGGCGCCACGGTGGACGCGGACGCCGTCATCGCGCACGTGAAGGCCGAGCTGGGCTCGGTCAAGGCGCCCAAGCGCGTGCACGTGGTGCCCGAACTGCCCCGCAACCCCGTCGGCAAAGTGGTGCGACGGGAGGCAAGGGAGCGGATCCTGGGCAGTCCATGATGTCGGGTTTTCGCTGGCGCTCAACCCAACCTACGGTCACGCTGTAGGTTGGGTTGAGGCCAAAGCCGAAAACCCAACGTTGGAGCCTCACACCAGCCGGGCGTTCAGGGTGATTTCCGTCCCGGCCAGGGCCTTGGACACCGGGCAGTTCTTCTTGGCACCCTCGGCCTGCTCCTGGAAGGCGGCGGCGTCGATGCCCGGCACCTCGGCCTCGCAGTCCAGCTCGATGCGGGTGATGGCGAAGCCCTCGCCCACCTTCTCCAGGTGCGCGCGCGCCGTGGTGTGCACGCGGGTCGGCGTATGCCCGGCCTTCGCCAGGCCGGCCGACAGCGCCATGGAGTAGCAGCCGGCGTGCGCCGCCGCGATCAGTTCCTCCGGGTTGGTGCCCTTGCCGTTCTCGAAGCGCGAGGGGAACGAATAGGCCCCTTCGAAGGCGCCGCTGCCCAGCCGCATGGTGCCGCTGCCCTTCATCAGGTCGCCCCGCCATTCGGCGTCGGATTGACGTACCGCCATGTTCTCCTCCCTCTCTCGGTTGCCGTTGCCCGGAGGAAGCTAGCGCGCCCTCAGCGTTTGGGGAGACCGAGCAGCGCGATCCAGCGGTCGACCAGCACGGCGTCGCGCTCGCCGCCGCGCACGATGCCGTCGAGCAGCGGGTGTTCGACCGGCAGCGTCTCGATGAAGGCGCGGCGGTACAGCGAGAACGCCTTGCGTTCGCGCCGGATCAGCGCCAGCACCTCGCCCGGCGGCGTCGCCGGGGCGGTGGCGGACACCACGGGGTACTGGCCGGCGAAGCTGCGCAGCTTGACCAGCACGTCGGCGAAGTCCAGCAGGTCGATGGCCGCCGTCAGCTCCTCGCGGTCCGCCGAGCGCAGGCCGCGCGGCAGGCGGCGCATCTGGTCGACCAGCCGGCCACGCACCTCGGCGATCAATTGCCCGGCCTCGCGCAACTGGCTGTGGGCAAAGAGTTCGGCGAAGCGGCGCTCGGCGGCCAGAATGGTCAGGCGCGCCGCCACTTCGCTCAGCTTCGGCTCGTCCGGGTGCTCGGCCAGCAGCGGACCCAAGCGCTCCAGCGCGGCCTCCAGCGTCTGCGCCTCCTCGACGGCGCGGGTGGGGTCAGCGCCGTGCGCCAGCACGCCACGCATGGCCCGACCGCCGTCGGCCAGCGCCGCCTCGATGCGCTGCTGCTTCTGGTAACCGGGATACCAGCTCACCACGGCCGCCCCGCCGAGGCCCAGCGCCACCACCGCCACCACCGCGCCGATCACCAGCGGACGGGGCCGCCCCTTCGGCTTGGCTTTGGCTGGCGGTCTGGCTGGAGGTTTCGGCGGGGGATTGGGGGCCGGCGTCGGGGCCGTTGCGGCCGGCGGCTCCCCATCCACCTCGTAGCGGAAAGCGAGCGCGCCCAGGCGCACCTCGTCGCCGGGCTTCAGCCATGCGGTGCGGATCCGCTCGCCGTTCACGAAGACGCCGTTGCTGCTGTTCAGGTCCTGGATACCCCAGGTTCCGTTGCCGCCGACGAGGCGGGCGTGCCGGCGCGACACCTTGGGCAGCGGCACCACGTGCGTGCAGCCCTCCTCCCGCCCGACGATCGCCTCGGCACCGGGCGTCAGGGCCAGCATGTCCGCCACGGCGGGGTCCGCGCATACCAGCCGGGCGGGCGGCACTGGCCGTCGCGCGGGCGCGGCGGCGGGTCCGGTACGGCTGTCCTGCGGGGCGTCGGGCATCAGGCGGTCGGATGGGGGCGGCCGAAAGGGGCGGCATCTTCGCACATCCGCCCCGCCGGACGGGACCGTTTTGTACCGCGGCTTGGCGGCGCGCCGATTTCGGCGTATACAAACCGTACGGTAAGCATCGGGCCAATCGACGTCCGGTTGCAGCGGCGGGGAGCGACGTGGGCGACGCGCAGACCAAGGCACAGGCTGGGACGCCCGACAAGGCGGGCCAGAAGGCCCCCGCCCCGTCCGGGCGGCGCTGGCCGTTGGCCGGCGGACTGGCCGTGCTCGCGATGGCCGGCGCCGGGCTCTGGCTCTCCGGCCGGACCGAAACGCCGCCGGCCGCGGAGGTGGCTGCCGAGATTGCGGCGCCCCCCGAAGCGTCCCCCGCAGCGGTTCCGGAGGCCCCGGCACCCGAGCCGCCGGTCGTCCAGGCCGAACCCCTTCCCGAACCGCTGCCGGAGCCTCCCTCGCCCCCCGTTCCCGAGCCGCTTCCCGAGCCTCCCTTCGAACCGCCGCCACCCGCGCCGCAGCCCACCCTCGCCGGGGAACTGGAGCGCCTGCGCCCGGTGGTGGAGCGCCTGCGCTGCTCCCTGCTGCGCGCCGAGGAGGCGGAAGGAACGCTGCTCATCACCGGCACGGTGACCAGCGACGCCGACCACGCCTACGTCCAGCGCATCGCCGCCACCGTGGCCGAACCGCTGGCCGCCAAGGTCGACGTCGCGGTGGCGAAGCGCGGCCTGTGCGAACCGCTGGCGCTGATCGCCGCCCTGCGCGCCGCCAACGCGGAGCAGGCGGAACCGCTGGCCATCACCATCCACGCCACGGGCGGCACCGTGACGGCCGGGCAGGAACTGGTGCTCGATGTCCGCGGCCCGGCGTTCGCCGGGCATCTGCAGGTCGACTACTTCACGTTGGATGGCGGTGTGGTGCACCTGCTGCCCAACCCGCTGGAGCCGACGGCACCGCTGGACGTGGGTGCAACGCGGCGGCTGGGCGAGCGTGGCGGCGGCGGGCGCTTCTGGTCGGTCCGCCCGCCCTTCGGGCTGGAGTTGGTCATCGCCATCGCCAGCGTGACGCCGCTGTTCGCCACGCTCCGCCCGGAGGCCGAACCGGCCGCCGTTTACCTGCCGGAACTGCGCCGGGCGCTGGAGGACGCCGCCAAGGGCTCCCCCGTCCCGGTGGCCGCCGCCGTGTTCGTGACGACGGCGCCGGCCCCTTAACGGCCCGCCGGCCCGCGCAGCCGTTCGCCGCGGCGGCGCAGCCACTCCAGGGTGGCCAGCAGGATCACCGACAGCGTCGTCAGGATCACCGCCGCCGCCGTGATGGTGGGGCTGATGTTCTCGCGGATGCCGGCGAACATCTCGCGCGGCAGGGTGCGCTGCTCCGGCCCGGCGAGGAACAGGACCGTCACCACCTCGTCGAATGAGGTGGCGAAGGCGAACAGCGCGCCCGACGCCATGCCCGGCAGGATCAGCGGCAGGATGACCCGGCGGAAGGTCAGCAGCGGCGGTGCGCCCAGCGAGGCCGACGCCCGCGCCAGGTTCATGTCGAAGCCCTGGAGCGTAGCGCTGACCGTGATGACCACGAACGGCGTGGCGAGCGCGGTGTGCGCCAGGATCAGCCCGGCATAGTTGCCGGTGAGGCCGAGGGGTGCGAAGAAGAAATAGACGCCCACCGCCGCGATGACGACCGGCACCACCATGGGGGAGAGGACCACCGCCATGACCACCGGCTTCCACCGGCTGTTCCACTGCGCCAGTCCCAGCGCCGCCAGCGTGCCCAGGATCATCGAGAACACCGTGGCGGATATCCCGATGATGAAGCTGTTCTTCAGCGACAGCATCCACTTGTCGGACGTGAACAGGTCGACGTACCAGCGCAGCGACAGCCCCGGCAGCGGGTAGGTGAGGTATGTCTGCGAGCTGAAGGACAGCGGCACGATCGCCAGGATCGGCGCCATCAGGAAGACGAAGACCAGAGTCGCCGCGACGATGGTGGCGCCCCAGCCCAGGCGCTGGCTGAGCACGCGGGGAGCATGGTTGTCGGCCATTATTTCAGCCCTCCCGTGATCTGTTGGCCGTGCACCAGCTTGCCATAGACCACGGCCAGCACGAGCGTGCACACCAGCAGCACCGCGCCGAGCGCCGAGGCGAGGCCCCAGTTGACCGTGTCGGTCGTGTAGAAGGCGATGAAGTAGCTGATCATCTGGTCCGCCGCCCCGCCGACCAGCGCCGGCGTGATGTAGTAGCCGATGGCCAGGATGAAGACGAGCAAGCCCCCCGCCCCGATGCCCGGCAGCGTCTGCGGCAGGTAGACGCGCAGGAACGCCTGCGTCGGCGTGGCGCCCAGCGAGGTGGCGGCGCGCACGTAGGCCGGCGAGATCGCCTTCATCACGCTGTACAGCGGCAGGATCATGAAGGGCAGCAGCACGTGCGTCATCGCCACGAAGACGCCGACGCGGTTGTAGATCAGGCGTAGCGGCTCCCCGATCAGGCCGACCCATTGCAGCGCGTCGTTGACCACCCCCTCGCTCTGCAACAGCACGATCCAGGCGCAGGTGCGCACCAGCAGCGAGGTCCAGAACGGCAGCAGCACGAAGATCATCAGCAGGTTGGACGGCCCCGCCGGCAGGCTGGCCAGCAGGTAGGCCACCGGGAAGCCCAGGATCAGGCACAGAACCGTGACGCCCAGCCCGATGCCCAGCGTGCGCAGGAAGACGTCGCGGTAGATCGACTGCTCCTCGGGGGCGTTGACGATGGCGCCGTCGGCGTTGCGCTTCAGGTCGAGTGCCGCCAGCAAATAGAAGTCGGTGATTGGACCGCCGGCGTTCTTGATGGCCGCCCAGGTCGCGCGCTCGCCCCAGGCCGGGTCCATGGCGGTGAGCGCCGCCCTGCCCTGCCCCTCCGCAGGCACTTCCTTGATCTTGCGGGCGGTGGAGGTCAGCAGCGTGCGGAAGCCGGTGACGGCGTAATTCAGCCGCTTGGCTGCGGTGGCGACCGTGCGGTCCTTGTATGCCTGCTGCAGGTCGGCGGCCAGCGCGCGGAACGCCGGGTCGCCCGGCAGGTCGCGCCCGTCCCAGTCGGCCAGCGCGGCTACGGTGCGCGGCATCACCTGCCGCACCTCCCAATCGTCCACGCTGCGCCACAGCATGCCGCCGATGGGGATGAGGAAGGTGAACAGCAGGAAGGCCAGCAGCGGCAGCACCAGCGCCAGCGCCTTGAACTGGCGGGCCCGCTCCGCACGGCGGAGCCGGCGTTTCAGCGAGATGTCGCCGACGGCGACGAACGCGGCCATGGTCTTCTCCTGGAGCTTTCTTCTCCCTCCCCCACCCCGGGGGAGGGCCGGGGTGGGGGTAAGTCCAAGGATCCTTGCCCTTACCCTCACCCGGCCGCCTGCGGCGGCCACCCTCTCCCCGGAGGGGAGAGGGCACTTACGCCCTTACTTCGCCGCCCACTTGTTGAAGCGTTCGGTCAGGCGATCGATGTTCTCCAGCCAGAAGTTGGTGTTGATCTCGATGGCGTTCTTCATGTTCTCGGGCGCGGTCGGCAGGTCGGCCAGCACCTTCTTGTCCACCAGTTCGGTCGCCTTCTTGTTCGACGTGCCGTAGGCGATGTTCTCCGACAGCTTGGCCTGATTCTCCGCCTTGCCGACGAAGTCCAGGAACTTGTACGCTGCCTCGGTGTTCGGGCTGCCCTTCAGGATGACCCAGCTGTCGATGGTGAACAGGGCACCATTCCAGGCCATGCCGAAGTTCTTCTTCTCGTTCTTGTTGGCGGCGTCGATGCGGCCGTTGTAGACCGAAGTCATCACCACCTCGCCCGAGGCCAGGAGCTGCGGCGGCTGGGCGCCGGCCTTCCACCAGACCAGGTCGTTCTTGATGGTGTCCAGCTTGCGGAAGGCGCGCTCGATGCCCTCCTCCGTCGCCAGCACCTTGTAGACGTCCTTGGGCGCCACACCGTCGCCCATCAGCGCGATCTCCAGCGTCGTCTTGGCGCCCTGGCGCAACGCGCGCTTGCCCGGATACTTCTTGGTGTCGAAGAAGTCGGCCCAGCCCTTCGGCGCGTCCTTCAGCTTGTCCTTGTCGTAGCCCAGCACGAAGTCATAGACGATGGCGCCGACGCCGCAGGGGTTCACCGTCTCCGGCAGGTACTGCGCGTCGCCGCCGATCCTCGAATAGGCGATCTGCTCGAACAGCCCTTCCTCGCAGCCCAGCGCCAGTTCCTCGCTTTCCACCTGCACGACGTCCCAGGTGGCGTTGCCGCCCTGCACCTTGGCGCGCAGCACGCCGATTCCGCCGTCCCAGGATTCGTCGTTCATGGGGGTGCCGGTCTTCTTGAACGGCTCGAAGTAGACCTTCTTCTGCGCCTCCTGGTAGGCGCCGCCCCAGGACACGACGGTGAGGTCACGGGCGGAAGCGGTGGAGGCGAGCGCGCCGAGAACGGTGGTGGTCGCGAGTGCCAGTGCCAGGCTGAAGCGGTTCATCGTCCCTGTTCCTTTTTGCTGTTGGCGCCGAAGCGGTCGTGTGCCCGCGGAAAGCCGGTCAGAGTGGATCCAGTGCGCGGCAGTCCTCAGGGCGGAAGGTGATGGTCACCGGCTGTTCCGATTGCAGGCCGGCGTAGGATCCGGGCGGCAGCTTGACCATGAATTCGGGGTTGCCGGCGACGTCCAGCACCGCCAGCACGTGGTCGCCCAGGTAGATCGTGTCCTTCACCATCGCCGGCAGCCGGTTGGGTCCGTCGCCCTCCTCGCCGTCGGCCAGGACGCGCACGCGTTCGGGCCGGATGGACAGCGCGGTGCGCTCGCCGGGCGCGCCGACCGCCACCGCGGCGGCGACCACGGCGCCACCGGCGGCGAGGCGCACGGTGCAGAACCCCTGTTCAAGATTTTCAACGGTCCCGGCCAACACGTTGTTCTCGCCGATGAAGTTGGCGACGAAACTGTTGACCGGGCGCTCGTACAGCGCGTCGGGCCGGTCGATCTGCTGGATGATACCGTCGTTGAACACGGCGATGCGGTCCGACATGGTCAGCGCTTCCGACTGGTCGTGCGTGACGTAGACCACGGTGATGCCGGTCGTCTCGTGGATGTGCTTGATCTCCAGCTGCATGTGCTCGCGCAGGCGCTTGTCCAACGCCCCCAGCGGCTCGTCCATCAGCACGAGCTGCGGGTTGAAGACCAGGGCGCGGGCCAGCGCCACGCGCTGCTGCTGCCCGCCCGAAAGCTGGCCCGGCCGGCGGTGCGCCAGCGTCTCCAGCTTGATCATGGCGAGCGCCCTGTTGACGCGCTCGCGGATCTCGGAGCGCGGCACCTTGCGCACCGACAGCGGGAAGGCGAGGTTCTCGTCCACCGTCATGTGCGGGAACAGCGCGTAGTTCTGGAACACCATGCCGATGTCGCGCTTGTGCGGCGGTGTGTTCTTGATGGGCTTGCCGTCCAGGTAGATCTCGCCGGTGGTGGGCACCTCGAAGCCGGCCAGCATCATCAGCGTCGTCGTCTTGCCCGACCCGGACGGGCCAAGCAGCGTCAGGAACTCGCCCCGGCGGATGTCGAGGTCCAGGTTCTTCACGACGAGGTGCTCACCGTCGTAGGTCTTCTGCACCCCCTGGAAGCGCACCAGCGTGTCCGATCCCGGTTTGCCCGGTACCACGGTGCCCGTCCGCGCGTTCGTTTCCGCGACCATGCCGCCGTCCATGCGTGTCCCCGTCCCTGTGGCCCATGGTGCGCCGAATGCGGCGGGCCGTAAACAGTGGCTGGACGCTAGCAGTGTTTAATAAAATAGACAAGTGGCGGTCATTCGGCTCCGCCGACCGTCCGCATTTGCCGCATTTTTAAGCATTGCTGCCATGCTTGCACGTGGTGCGACCACCATTCTGCCCACGCGGCACGCCGTTTGGGAAGCCCATCATCGGGCGATCCGCCGCTTGCGCCGCCGCATCCGGCCCGATTCGGGCGCCCTCGCAAATCCATCCCGGCGGGGCCAAGATCATGGGCATGAAGCTCTACGCCATCAGCGACCTGCACGTCGCCCACGTCACCAACCGCGACCACCTCCAGCGCCTGCGCCCGCATCCCGAGGATTGGCTGATCCTGGCCGGCGACGTGGGTGAGCGGCCGGAGCAGCTCGCATTCCTGTTCAGGACGCTGTCGGCGCGGTTCGCCCGGCTGATCTGGGTGCCGGGAAACCACGAACTGTGGACCGTCGATCGCGATCCCGCCGCCCCGCGCGGCGAGGCCAAGTACCGGCAGATGGTGGGCGTGGCTCGCGACCATGGCGTGCTGACGCCGGAGGACGACTACCCGCTTTGGCCGGGTGAAGGCGGCCCCTGCGTCATAGCGCCGCTGTTCCTGCTGTACGACTACAGCTTCCGCCCCGACGGCGTAGCGGAAGCGGACGTCGCCGCCTGGGCGGCGGAAGAGCGCGCCGCCTGCGCGGACGAGATCCACCTGTCGCCGGAACCCTACGAGTCCCGCTCCGCGTGGTGCCGGGCGCGGTTGGCGCTGACCGAGGCGCGGCTCTCATCCCTGTCGCCGGGGTTGCCGACGGTGCTGGTCAACCACTTCCCGCTGCGCCGCGACCTCGTGCGCATCCCGCGCATCCCGCGCTTCGCCCCCTGGTGCGGCACGCGCGCGACCGAGGACTGGCATCTCCGCTTCAACGCCCGCGTTGTTGTGTCCGGCCACCTGCACGTGCGCCGCACCGACTGGCGCGACGGCGTGCGCTTCGAGGAGGTGTCGCTGGGCTCCCCCCGGCAATGGGACCACGCGCGGGGCGTGGAGGCCTATTTGCGGGAGATCTTGCCGGGTGCTCCCGGCAGTTCCCAATAGACCACCTCAGGCGCGCCCGCGTGCGGCCAGTCGACGGCGAGCGCCAGCACGTGCCGGCCGGGCCACCACTGCGTGAACCACCAACGCGCCGCATCGCCCAGCGCCGCGTCGCCGAAGCGGATGCGCGGCGGGTCCAGTTCGGCGAAGCCGAAGGATGACAGAGGCTGCGACAGCCCCTTGCCGATCGCCTTGATGAAGGATTCCTTCAACGTCCACAGAACCAGGAACCGCTCGGCCTTGGCAGCCTCGTCGGGCTGCGCGTGGATGCCCGCCACCTCCACCGGCGCGAAGAAGCGGTCGGCGACACCGAGGTTAAGGCGCCCGCGGTCCAGCGCTTCGACGTCGACGCCGACGGTGACGCCCTCGGCCAGCGCCGCCGCCACGCGGCCCTTGGTGTGCGTGATGTTGAAGCGCAGGTCGCGCCCGGCCGGCGGGTCCAGCAGGTGCGGCTTGCCGTGCGTCCCGGCGGCGAAGCGCCACGCGGCGGGCTCGCGGTCGCCGAAGGCGCTGAGCAGGTGGCGCAGCAGCGCGTGCGCGGCGACGTAGGCCAGCCGGTCGCGCTCGAAATGGAAGCGCGCGGCGCGCGCCCGCTCCGTGTCGTCCAGCACGGCTTCCAGCGCCGGCCAGTCACCCTCGCCCACATCCTCCAGCGCCAGCGTCCACACCTGCACCGCGTCCTTCGGCACCGGCTCCCCTCCCCGTCCGTTTCGCCGCCAGGATAGGGCGCCGCGCGGATTCCCGCCATCCTCGCCATCGTAAGCACGACCGTCCAGAAAGCGGGCATGCCGATCCCGAGCCTCTGATATTCCGCAGAGTGGATTGCCCGGTCCGCAGGATGAGGGGTAACCGTGAAACAATCCGCGCACGGCCCGCGTGATTTTGGAAATAATCAGAACGCCCAAGGATCCGCATGTACCGCGATCGCATCCGACTGAAATCCCTGTGGGGCAAGGTGGTCAGCCCCGAGGAGGCCGCCCTCCTCATCAAGGACGGCATGACCATCGGCATGAGCGGCTTCACCCGCTCCGGCGACGCCAAGGCGGTGCCGATGGCGCTGGCCGAGCGCGCCGCGCACGAGCGGCTCAAGGTCACGCTGATGACCGGCGCCTCGCTCGGCAACGACGTCGACAAGACGCTGACCGAGGCCGGCGTGCTGGCCCGTCGCCTGCCCTTCCAGGCCGACCCGGTGCTGCGCAAGGCGATCAACCGCGGCGAGGTGATGTTCATCGACCAGCACCTGTCGGAAACGGTGGAGCTGCTGCGCTCGCGCCAGATGGGGCCGGTCGACGTGGCGGTGATCGAGGCCTGCGCCATCACCGAGACGGGCGGCCTGATCCCCACCACCTCCATTGGCAATTCGGCCACCTTCGCCATCCTGGCGGAGAAGGTGATCGTCGAGCTGAACCTGACGCAGCCGCTCGACCTGGAAGGGCTGCACGACGTCTACATCCCGACCCGCCGCCCCTTCCGCGAGCCGATCCCGGTGATGACGCCGGAGAGCCGCGCCGGCCTGCCCTACATCCCCATCGACCCGTCGAAGATCGCCGCCATCGTGGTGACGCGCAAGCAGGACAGCTCCGCCAACATCCTGCCGCCCGACGACGACACCAACGCCATCGCCGGCCACCTGATCGAGTTCTTCGACAGCGAGGTGCGAAAGGGACGCCTGGGCCGCTCGCTGAACCCGCTGCAGGCGGGCATCGGCACCATCGCGAACGCGGTGCTGCACGGGCTGATCGACGGGCCGTTCCACGACCTGACCATGTACAGCGAAGTGCTGCAGGACAGCACGTTCGAGCTGTTCGACGCCGGCAAGCTGAACTTCGCCTCGGGCTCCTCCATCACGCTGAGCGCGGGCAAGTACGCCGAGGTGCTGCCGAAGCTGGGCACCTACAAGGGCCGGCTGCTGCTGCGCCCGCAGGAGATCTCCAACCATCCGGAGGTCATCCGCCGCCTGGGCGTGATCGGCATCAACACGGCGCTGGAGTGCGACATCTACGGCAACGTCAACTCCACGCACGTCAACGGCACGCACATGATGAACGGCATCGGCGGCTCCGGCGACTTCGCGCGCAACGGACACCTCGCCGTCTTCGTCACCAAGTCGCTGGCCAAGGGCGGGGCGATCTCCAGCCTCGTGCCCATGGTCACGCACGTGGACCACAACGAGCACGATGTGGATGTGCTGGTGACGGAAGTCGGCCTCGCCGACCTGCGCGGCCTCGCCCCGCGCGAGCGGGCGGAGACGATCATCCGCAACTGCGTCCACCCCTCCTACCGCGAGCTGATGGCCGACTATCACCGCCGGGCACTGGCACGCGGCGGCCACACCCCGCACGTGCTGGAGGAGGCGTTCTCCTGGCACCTGCGCTTCCAGCAGACCGGCAGCATGCAGCCCCGCGCGCTGGCGGCGGAGTAAACACACGCGACGCCCCCGCCGGCCGGCGGCGGGGGCGTTCGCGGTTCAATTCTTCGGTGCGTGCCCTTCCAAATACAACAGGAGGGCCGGATAATGCGCCTTGTGATCGCGCGCCAGACGCTTGCAGTAACGCGTCGCCTGCCCTTTGCCGAACCAGGCATCGAGTTCACGCGACACGCGCTTTTCCGCGATCTTGCGGTCGAGCTTGTCCAAAACCTTGTGGATCACCACAGGCTCCTTGTCTTTCCCATGCGGAACGGAATCTCCGCCTCGTCTCAACGGCGAAGCGAAGAGCATTATGCTCGCATGGCTAAAGCGTGAGCTTTGCGGTTTTGGAATGGCTGCGCGCTGCGATGCACAAAACGCCGATACGACGTCGTATGAAGCCGGATCAGATGATGCCCCGCTCCAGCAGCAGCTCCACCACCTCTTCGGCCAGCGTGTCCGGATCCTTGTCGCCGGCCTTCAGCACCAGCTCGGGATGCTCCGGCGGCTCGTAGGGGGAGTCGATGCCGGTGAAGTGCGGGATCTGGCCGGCGCGCGCCTTGCGGTACAGGCCCTTCGGGTCGCGGGATTCGCACACCTCCAGCGGCGCGTCGACCCACACCTCGATGAACTCTCCCTCCGGCATCAGGTCGCGCGCCATGCGGCGTTCGCTGCGGAAGGGCGAGATGAAGGAGACGATGGTGATCAGGCCGGCGTCGGCCATCAGTTTGGCGGTCTCGGCGACGCGGCGGATGTTCTCCACCCGGTCCTCGATGGTGAAGCCCAGGTCCTTGTTCAGGCCGTGGCGGACGTTGTCGCCGTCCAGCACGTATGTGTGGCGGCCCAGGCTGAACAGGCGGCGTTCCAGAAGGTTGGCGACGGTCGACTTGCCGGCCCCCGACAGGCCGGTGAACCACAGCACGCACGGCTTCTGCCCCTTGGCCCGCGCGCGCGCCGCCTTGTCGATGTCCAGGTGCTGCCAGTGCACGTTGGCGGCCCGGCGCAGCGGGAAGCCGATCATGCCGCAGCCAACCGTGGCGTTGGTGATGCGGTCGATCAGGATGAAGCCGCCGGTCTCGTGGTTCTCGGCGTACGGATCGAACGCGATCGGCTTGTCGAGCGCGAGGTTGCAGAACGCCACCTCGTTCAGTTCCAGCCGCTTGCCGGCCATGTGCTCCAGCGTGTTGACGTTCACCTTGTGCTTCAGCTCGGTCACCTGCGCGCCGATGGTGCGGGGGCCGAGCTGGAGCAGGTACGGACGGCCGGGCAGCAGCGGATCCTCGCTCATCCACAGCACGTGGGCGGCGAACTGGTCGGCCACGGCGGGGCGGGCGTCGGCGGCGGCGAGGACATCGCCGCGGCTGATGTCGATCTCCTCGGCCACGGTCAGCGTCACCGCCTGACCAGCCACGGCTTCCTCAAGGTCGCCGTCCAGGGTGACGATGCGCGTCACCGTCGTCGTGCGCGCCGACGGCAGGACCACCACGGGATCACCGGGGCGGACGCGGCCGCCGGCGATCGTGCCGGAATAGCCGCGGAAGTCCTGGTGCGGGCGGTTGACCCACTGCACGGGGAAGCGGAACGGGCCGTTCTGCCGTTCGCTCACCACCTCCACCGTCTCCAGCAGTTCCAGCAGCGCCGGGCCGTCGTACCAGGGCATGGCGTCGCCCCTGGCGATGACGTTCTCGCCGCGCAGGGCCGAGATGGGCACCGCGTGAATGTCGGGGATGTTCAGCTTGCCGGCGAAGTCCCGGTATTCCGCCACGATGGCGTCGAACCGGTCGCGGTCGTAACCGACGGCATCCATCTTGTTGACCGCCAGGATGACGTGGCGGATGCCCATCAGCGAGACGATGTAGCTGTGCCGGCGCGTCTGCGTCAGCACGCCCTTGCGCGCGTCCACCAGCAGCACGGCGAGGTCGGCGGTGGAGGCGCCGGTCGCCATGTTGCGCGTGTACTGCTCGTGCCCCGGCGTGTCGGCGACGATGAACTTGCGCCGGTCGGTGGCGAAAAAGCGGTAGGCGACGTCGATGGTGATGCCCTGCTCGCGCTCGGCCTGCAACCCATCCACCAGCAGCGCCAGATCGATATCGCCGCCGGTGGTGCCGAAGCGCGCGCTGTCCTTGGTCAGCGCCGCCAATTGGTCCTCGAACAGCATCTTGGAATCATAGAGCAGCCGGCCGATCAGCGTGCTCTTGCCGTCGTCGACGCTGCCGCAGGTGATGAAGCGCAGGATGTCCTTCTGCTCCTGGCTGTGCAGATAGGCCTCGATGTCGCTGGATTCGGTGATGGCGGACATCAGAAGTACCCTTCCTGCTTCTTGCGTTCCATGGAGGCGGACTGGTCGTGGTCGATCACGCGGCCCTGGCGTTCGGAGGTGCGGGAGAGCAGCATCTCCTGGATGATGTCGAGCAGCGTCTCCGCCCGGCTCTCCACCGCACCGGTCAACGGGTAGCAACCCAGCGTGCGGAAGCGCACCCAGCGCATCTCCGGCACCTCGCCGGGGTTCAGCGGCATGCGGTCGTCGTCGACCATCAGCAGCGTGCCGTCACGCTCCACCACCGGCCGCGGCTTGGCGAAATACAGCGGCACCACGGGGATCTTCTCCAGGTGGATGTACTGCCAGACGTCCAGCTCGGTCCAGTTGGACAGCGGGAAGACGCGGATGCTCTCGCCCTTGTCGATGCGGCCGTTGTAGCAGTTCCACAGCTCCGGCCGCTGGTTCTTCGGATCCCAGCGGTGCGTGGAGGTGCGGAAGGAGAAGACACGCTCCTTGGCGCGGGACTTCTCCTCGTCGCGCCGGGCTCCGCCGAAGGCGGCGTCGAAGCCGTAGGTGTCCAGCGCCTGCTTCAGCGCCTGCGTCTTCATCACGTCGGTGTGCACGGCCGAACCGTGCGAGAACGGCCCGATGCCCTGGCGCACGCCGTCCTCGTTCACGTGGACGATGAGGTCGAGGCCGAGTTCCTTGGCGCGCTCGTCGCGGAACGCGATCATCTCGCGGAACTTCCACGTGGTGTCCACGTGCATCAACGGGAACGGCGGGCGCGAGGGGTAGAACGCCTTCATCGCCAGATGCAGCATCACCGCGCTGTCCTTGCCGATGGAATACAGCATCACGGGGTTGCGGAACTGCGCCGCGACCTCGCGCATGATGTGGATGCTCTCGGCCTCGAGCTGGCGAAGGTGGGTCAGGCGGACGGGCGTGGGCATGCGGGCAGCCGGGTCTGGTGCGGAAACCGGACCTTTAGCATGCGTGGTGCGGGATTGCGAAGACGTGCGTGCGTTTATCACAGGGCAATCGGGTTAATGAGAGGGTGACATAGGGGCGAGTTTCTGAATCGATGCGGCGCCTGGATGACCGCCGACTTGCCGGCCGGGAGCGCCCCGGCGCGCAGCGAACCGATCGCGAAGACCCTACTGAACGTGAACCCGAGTTGGCGACCCTGCGCCCCCCACGTGCCGTTTGCCTTTTCCGGCGTGGCGTAGGATAAAGCGCCGGTCCGGGACACACGACGAATCGAAGACGCACCCCATGGGTTTCAATTGCGGCATCGTCGGCCTGCCGAACGTCGGCAAGTCGACCCTGTTCAACGCGCTGACCGCCACCCAGGCGGCGGAGGCGGCCAACTTCCCCTTCTGCACCAAGGAGCCGAACGTCGGCCGCGTCGGCGTGCCCGACCCGCGCCTCGACAAGCTGGCGGCCATCGCCAAGTCGCAGAAGACCATCCCCACCCAGCTCGAATTCGTCGACATCGCCGGGCTGATCCGGGGTGCCTCCAAGGGTGAAGGCCTGGGCAACCAGTTCCTGGCGAACATCCGCGAGGTGGATGCCATCGTCCACGTGCTGCGCTGCTTCGAGGACGACGACATCACCCACGTCGAGGGCGACGTCAACCCGATCCGCGACGCCGAGGTGGTCGAGACCGAGCTGATGCTCGCCGACATGGAGAGCCTGGAGCGGCAGATCACCAACCTCCAGAAGAAGGCCAAGGGCGGCGACAAGGACGCCAAGACCAAGGCCGACCTGATGGAGCGCGCGCTCAAGGTCCTCCAGGACGGCAAGCCGGCCCGCGTGGTCGAACTGGACGAGGAGGAGAAGCCGGTCTTCAAGCAGTTCATGCTGCTGACCGCCAAGCCGGTGCTCTACGTCTGCAACGTCGAGGAAGCCTCGGCCGCCAGCGGCAACAAATTCTCAGAGCTGGTCGCCGCCAAGGCGAAGGCCGAGAACGCCGGCATGGTCGTCATCTCCGCCGCTATCGAATCCGAGGTGGCGCAGTTGTCGGACCCGGAGGAGAAGGCGGAGTTCCTGGGCTCCATGGGCCTGGAGGAGACCGGCCTGAACCGGCTGATCCGCGCCGGCTTCACGCTCTTGGACCTCATCACCTTTTTCACCGTCGGCCCCAAGGAGGCGCGCGCCTGGACCGTGCGCCGCGGCGCCAAGGCGCCGGAAGCCGCGGGCGTCATCCACACCGACTTCGAGCGCGGCTTCATCCGCGCCGAGACCATCGACTACGACAGCTTCGTGACGCTGGGCGGCGAGCAGGGTGCCAAGGACGCCGGCAAGATGCGCCAGGAAGGCAAGGAGTACGTCGTCCAGGACGGCGACATCTTCCACTTCCGCTTCAACGTCTGACGGTCGCCTATACCGTTTGCGGCGCGGCTCCCACTCCGGGGCCGCGCCGCTTTCGTTTCCGGCAGCCCTCCTTCCGGGCTCTGCCTAACTCCAAATCCGCGCCGGCCTTCCTCTTCCAGGCCACGGCACCGCTTCGGGAAACGCGATAGTCTGCGGGACCACGACCCCCGCCGGCAATTCGCCATTCCCGAAGAGGTTTCGATGCGTTATCGCGCAGAAATCGACGGTCTCCGCGCCGTCGCCGTCGTGCCGGTCATTCTGTTCCACGCCGGACTTACTCCGTTCGCGGGTGGTTTCGTCGGTGTCGACGTCTTCTTCGTCATTTCGGGTTACCTGATCACCGCCATCATCGCGGCGGACATCCAGGCGGGGACTTTCTCCGTCGCCGGTTTCTACGAGCGCCGCATCCGCCGGCTGCTGCCGGCGCTGGCCGCCATGCTGGCCGTCTCCACCGCGCTCGCCGCCCTGCTGTTCCTGCCGCACGACTTCCGCGAGTTCTCGGACAGCCTGATCGCCTCCGTGTTCTCCGTCTCCAACATCTTCTTCTGGCGGCAGGCGGGGTACTTCAACGAGCAGGCGATCCTGAAGCCGCTGCTGCACACGTGGTCGCTGTCGGTGGAGGAGCAGTTCTACATCGTCCTGCCGCTGGTCCTGCTGGCCGTCTACAAGCTGCGGCGCGGTGGCTGGGTGCCGGTGCTGGCGCTGCTGGCCACGCTGTCCTTCGCGCTCTCCGTCGTCGGCGTCGCCAAGCGGCCGGACGCGGCGTTCTACCTGGCGCCGACGCGCGCGTGGGAACTGCTGCTGGGCTCGCTGCTGGCGGTGGGTGCGGTTCCGGCGATCCGCGGCCGACTGCTGAACGAGGCGGCGGCCCTGCTCGGCCTCGGCCTCATCGGCTGGAGCGTCTTCACCTTCACGGAGACGACGCCCTTCCCCGGCGCCAACGCGCTGTTCCCGTGCGTGGGCACGGCGCTGCTGATCCACGCCAGTCCGCACACCACGGTGGGGCGGCTGCTGGCGCTGCGCCCCATGGTGTTCGTCGGCGCCATCTCCTATTCGCTGTACCTGTGGCACTGGCCGCTGCTGGTCTTCGCCTCCTACTACCGGTTCGAGGGGTTGAGCGCGCCGGACACCGCCGCCGTGCTGGGGGCGACGGTCGTTGCCGCCACCCTGTCCTGGCGCTTCGTCGAGCGGCCGTTCCGCAGCGGCGACTCCATCCTGCGCGGCCGCCGTGCCTTCGCCCACGCCGCCGTGGCCGCTGTGCTGTTCACCACCGCCGGCGCCTACGGCCACGCGTCGGGCGGCTGGGCCAGCCGCTTCAGCCCGCGCGTGGCGGAGGTCGACGCCTTCGCCGCCAACCGGCACGAGGATCCGCAGCGCTGCCAGGACCGCTCCCCCGCCGACGTGGCGCAGGACCGGCTGTGCACCATCGGCGCGCCGGACGCGCCGGCCACGTGGCTGGTGTGGGGAGACTCGCACGCGTGGTCGATGAACGCGCAGTTCGACGAGGCGCTGCGCGACCTGGGCCAGAAGGCCATCGTCGCCAGCTACAACGGCTGCGTCCCGCTGTTCGGCGTGCGCCGCGTCGCCTACCAGGGCCCGTGCCTGGAGTTCAGCGAGAGCGTGCGCGCCCTGGTGGCCCGGCATGGCATCCGCAACGCCGTGCTGGTCGCCTACTGGACCGGCTACTACCACGACACGCTGCAGGCCGACCCCGCCGCCCCGCAGGGCCGGGCGGAGGACACGGCGGCCGTGCTCAACCGCGGCCTTGCCCGCACGCTCGACGAACTGGCCGCGGCGGGCGTCCGCATCCACCTGGCCGATCCGCTGCCGGGTGCCCGCCACAGCACGCCGCGCGCCATGGCGGCCAGCCTCGCCTGGCAGCGGCCGATCGACAACGCCTTCACCCTGGACGAGTACATGGCGCGCAATCGCGACTTCTTCGCCACGCTGGAGGCGCACGGCAAGGACGTGCGGGCGCGGCTGTCGCTGTGGAAGGTGATCTGCGGCGACGGGCGCTGCGCCTACGACCGCGACGGGGCGCCGCTGTACTTCGACGACAACCACCCGACCCGCGACAATTTCGGCTTCGCGCGCGACCACGTGAAGTCGTTCCTGCGCGGCGACCGCTCTTTCGCCGAAAACCGCTGATCAACGCCAAGGCCCATCCATGCAGACGACGGCCACCATGAAAGCGTTCGAGTTCCTGGAAAAGGCAGCCACCGTCATCGGCATCATCGCGTTCTGCGGCACCCTCCTCCCGGCGCTGATCACCGGCGACCGGGGGGCGGCGGACCAGGACTCGCCGGGGGTCATGCTGATCTTCGTCGGGCTCTACGTCGTCATCATCGGCCTGATCTGCGCCAGGCCGCAACTGATGGCGCAGATCCCGACGGTCAGCCCGCTGATGACGCTGCTGACGCTGGCGGTCTTCGCGTCGGCGGCGTGGTCCATCTTTCCCGACGTGACGATGCGCCGGGCTGTGGCGCTGCTGTTCACCACCGCCTTCGGCGTCTACATGGGGCTGCGCTACAGCTTCGTGGACAATCTGAAGCTGCTGGTCACCGGCACGGCGATCACCATGCTCCTGTCCTACGCTTCCATCGTGGCGATGCCCGACATCGGGCTGGACAGCGAACAGCACGTCGGCGCCTGGAAGGGCATCTTCTGGCAGAAGAACGTCACCGGCCGCATCATGGTGACGCTGATCACCTGCCTGCTCTGGCTGGAATGGCTGGGCGAAGGGCGGCGCTGGGTCAACCGCGGCCTGCTGGCGCTGGCCTTCCTGCTGCTGGTGATGTGCCGGTCCGGCACGTCGCTGATCACCGCCATCGTGGTGGTCGGCGTGCTGCTGAGCGCCAATCTGGCGCGCACCAACATCCGCGTCTTCATGCTGACCATGGCGGCGCTGGGCCTCGGCACCCTGGCGGCGATCTTCGCCGGCCCGATGATCTTCGAGGGCGTGCTGGCGCTGCTGGGCCGCGACGCCGGCCTGACCGGCCGCGACCTGATCTGGGAACACGTGCTGGCGATGCTGAACGACCACGTGCTGCTGGGCTTCGGCTTCGGCGCCTTCTGGTACGGCCCCTACGCGCCGGGCAGCTATTTCGTGATGAACTGGGGCATCAACTCGGCGCACAACGGCTGGCTGGAGCTGATGCTGGACCTGGGCGTGCTCGGCCTCGTCCTGGTCGGGCTGCTGATGGGGCAGATCGTCGTCCAGGGGTTCTTCACCATGCGCTACAGCCCGCGCCCGATGGAACCGGCCTGGGCACTGGCCATCGCCTGCACGCTGCTCACCATCTCCATCTCGGAAAGCGTGTTCCTGGGCCGCCATTCGCTGACCTGGGTGGTGCTGGTCATCGCCGCGATCCGCCTGGTCCTGCACCGGCGCGCCTTGTACGCCTCCGCGCCCGTGCGCCCGGTCCTGGCGATGCCGCCGGGATAGGGTGCCTCCCTCCCCCATCCGCCTTGACGGCGCGGTTCCCGCACGGGGACCGCGCCTTTTCTTCTTGCGAATTCGCTTCTCCTTCGGAGTATCGCCGCTCGCGAAGCATAGGACCTCGGCAACCGGAGGATACGACCATCCAGGAAGCAGACATCCTTTCCCTCCACACAGTATCCACGGGGCTATCCGTGGACCTTGCCGAGCATCTTCAGCGACCCTGAGGGCTATAATACTCAATTCGATTTTACGAATAAGTGTCGCCGCCGCACAGTAGGCCCGTCCGAAGCATTTCCATCGTCAGCCCAGCGTTGCCAACAACGGCCGGTCTTCCGCCCGTCGTCGTCGCCTTGCGCACGGCAGCGTTCCCTGACGCCTGAGGAGGGATAGAACGGTGCACGAGGTTCTCATTGCGGATTCCGGCCTCCAGGACTTGGCATTCCTGCTGGGACGCCGGTGCAGGGACGTGCGGGTGGTCCTGGTGTCCGACCGGATGGACGCCCACGGGGTTCTGGCGGCGGCGTTGGCCGAACGGCCGGCGGCCGTCCACCTGCTGGCGCACGGCGAACCGGGCCGTGTGCTGCTGGGCGCCGATCCCATCGACGCGGTCTCGCTGCTCGACCGGCACTGGCCGGCGGCACCGGGGACGGAGATCCTGATCCACGCCTGCCGCGTCGGCGAGGGCGCCGCCGGCCGGGCCTTCCTCGACCGCCTCGCCTACGCCACCGGCGGCACCGTGGCGGCGGCCACGCACCCGGTCGGCCACATGGCGCTCGGCGGCCAGTGGGAGCTGGACGCGACGACCGGCCCGGTGCGCCTGTCCGCCCCCTTCGTCGGGCACGAGGCGTGGCCGCACCTGCTGGCCGCCATCACCGGCACGGCGGGCGCCGACACGCTGACCGGCACCGCCGGGGACGACATCATCTCCGGCCTGGACGGCGACGACGTGCTGTCGGGCGACGCCGGCAACGACGTGCTGCACGGCGGTGCCGGCGCCGACGTCTTCTACGGCGGCGACGGCTACATGGACGAGGTCAACTACATCCGCTCCGATGCCGCACCGGTCCTCATCAACCTCGGCGACCTGGGCGCCAACCAGGGCGACGCGGCGGGCGACAGCTATTACGACGTCGAGCTGTTCGTCGTCGGCGACGGCGACGACACGCTGATCGGGGACGAGAACCGCAACTGGTTCCGCGGCCACGCCGGCAACGACATCGAGAGCGGCGCCGGCGGCGACGACCTGCTGGAAGGCGGCGACGGCGACGACACGCTGCACGGCGGCGACGGCAACGACGTGCTGTACGGCCGCGACCAGTCCGACGCGCTGTACGGCGACGCCGGCAACGACACGCTGGTCGGCGGCGGCGGCCACGAGTTCATGGACGGCGGCGACGGCGACGACGTGCTGGTCGGCGACTGGGAGGCCGACACCATGGTCGGCGGCGACGGCAACGACACCTTCTATTCCGGCGAGAACGCCGCCGGCGCCTGGGCCGAGCAGCAGAACGACAGCATCGACGGCGGTGCCGGCGACGACCGCTTCGTCGTCGTGGCGCAGCCGGACGCGGGCACGGTCACCTTCAACGGCGGCACGGGCACCGACACGCTGGAGATCACCTCCGATCCCTACACCACGCCGGACTGGAAGGTGATCACGCCCACGGCGATCGACATCACCGGCATGACGCTGACCGGCGTCGAGCGGCTGGAACTGACCGGTTCCGCCCCGCACGACGTGACGATGACAGCCGCGCAGGCGATCGGGTTCGACAGCATCGCCGGGGTGGCGAACGGCGACGTGTTCCATATCACCGGACTGAATCTGTCGGGCAGTGTCGGCACCGGCGACGGCTCCACCGTCGGCGCCAGCCAGGTGCAGGTCGAGGCGGTGGGCGGCAACACGGTGCTGCACATCGGCCTGGACAGCGTCGCCGGCGCCGACGCCACCGTCACCATCGCCGGCACCTTCGCCGCCTCGCGCTTCGCGCTGGACGGCACGGACATCACGGTGCAGGCCGGCAGTTCGGAGCCCCCGCCACCGCCGCCCGCCACGCTGTCCATCGCCGCCACCGACGCCGACACGCTGGAAGGCAACGGCGGCACCACCGCCTACACCTTCACCGTCACCCGCAGCGCCACGACGGGTGCCGCTTCGGTCGACTACGCGGTCAGCGGCGCGGCGGTGTCGGCCGGTGACTTCGGCGGCGCCCTGCCCGGCGGCAGCGTCTCCTTCGCCGATGGCGAGGCGTCGAAGGTCATCACCGTCGCCGTGTCCGGCGACACGGACGTGGAGGACGACGAGGGGTTCACCGTCACGCTGTCCAACGCGAGCGGCGCCACCCTGGCGACGGCCACGGCGCAGGGCACCATCCGCAACGACGACAGCGCCTCCAGCGGCACCGGCGGTGATACCGGCGGCGGAACGGGTGGTGGCTCCTCAGGTGGGGGCGACACCGGGGGTGGAAACGGCGGTGATGGCGGTGGCGGTTCGACGCCGACTCCGCCGACGGAGCCGACGGTGCCGGCCGCGCCGGACGCGACGCTGGGCTCGCCGGCCGACGACGTGCTCACCGGCGGGGCCGGCAACGACATCCTGTACGGCGACGCCGGCAACGACAGCGTCACCGCCGGGCTGGGCGACGACGTGCTGTACGGCAACCAGGGGATGGACGTCCTGTACGGCAACCAGGGCCAGGACACGCTGTTCGGCGGGCAGGACGCCGACACGGTGTTCGGCGGCCAGGACGCCGACGCGATCTACGGCAACATGGCCAACGACGAACTGTACGGCAACATGGCCAGCGACACGCTGTTCGGCGGCCAGGGCGACGACAGCCTGTTCGGCGGCCAGGGCGACGACGTGGTGGCCGGCAACCTGGGCGACGACGTGCTCAACGGCAACCTGGGCAACGACACGCTGATCGGCGGCGCCGGGGCCGACCGCTTCGTCTTCGCCACCGGCGGCGGCGCCGACACCATCGGCGACTTCGACGTCGCCCAGGGCGACCGCATCCAGGTGCAAGCCGGCATGACCTGGACGATCAGCGACGGGCCGAACGGCGCCGTGATCTCCTTCGGCACCGGCGACCAGATCACCCTGACCGGCATCAGCGCCACCACCATCACGAGCGACTGGATCGTCACCAGCTAGCCACTCTGCCTCACGACCACGAAAGCCGGGGAGTCCGCGGGGAACCGCGGGCTCCCCGGCGCCGTCGGGGCGCCCAGCAGAAGCGCCCTACCCCGAACTTGTCACCGCTCCGCGGCCGTTAACGCTTTCGCAACCATCGGGAATCGCGTTAACTGCGTCGAAATATGGTTAACAAATCGTTTCGTCGCGTGTTTACCCAGCGACGGCGATTTGCGGCGGGGCAAGGAGGGGACATGGCGGCCACCAGCAAGACCCTGACGGATGCGGGCCTCCTCGGTCCGATGCCGGCGGAGCAGGTGGAGGACGCCTTCACCGAACGGCTGCGCGAAGCCATCGAGCATGACGAGCTGATGCTCGCCTACCAGCCGCAGGCCGACGCCCACACCGGCGCGCTGACGGGGTTCGAGGCGCTGGTGCGCTGGCGCCTGTCGGACGGCACGGTGGTGCCGCCGGACGTCTTCATCCCCATGGCCGAGGCGACGGGCGCCATCGACGCGCTGGGCGAATGGGTGCTGCGGCGCGCCTGCCGGACCATGGCCGGCTGGCTTCGCGACGGCGTGGCCGACGTGCCGGTGGCGGTCAACGTCTCGTCCCACCAGTTCAACCGGCCGGGGCTGGCCCGCACCGTGCTGGGCGTGCTGGCCGAGACCGGCCTTCCCGCCGCCAACCTGAAGCTGGAACTGACCGAAACGGCCCTGTTCCATGGCGGCGACGCGGCACGCGAGGCGCTGCTGGAACTGCGCGGGGCGGACGTGCGCCTCGTGCTGGACGATTTCGGCACCGGATATTCCTCGCTGGCGCTGCTGCGCAAGGTGCCGGTGGAGGCGCTGAAGATCGACAAGCACTTCGTGCAGGCCATGGTGGAGGACCGCGACGCCGCCGCCATCGTGCACGCGGTCATCGCGCTGGCCCACGCGCTCGGCCTCCAGGTGATCGCCGAGGGGGTGGAGACGCCGGAGCAACTGCTGTTCCTGCGCGCCTACCGCTGCGACCGCATCCAGGGCTACCTGCTGGCCCGGCCGCTGCCGGATGCCGACGTGCCGGATTTCATCGCGACGCTCGCTGAGCGGCCGCCCGCCGGATGACCCTGTCCGTCTCCTCCCAGGGGACGAGGCGCAGGGCCTCCTCCACGCCGGCCCATCGCACCTCCAGCGCGTCATCGCCCGCCACCGCCTCGCCCGCGCGCCACTCGGCGGCGACTTCGACCAGCGTGTAGTGGTACTGGACGCGGCCGGCGGCGTCGCGGTTGATGGCATCGACGACGGTGACCACCTCGACCGGCTCGACGGTCAGGCCGGTTTCCTCCAGCACCTCGCGCGCCGCCGTCTCGAACACCGTCTCGCCCACGCCCTGCGCGCCACCCGGCAAGCTCCACTGCCCCAGCCGCGGCGCCCGCCCGCGGCGGATCAGCAGCACCTGGTCGCCTTTCCAGACGACGACGCCCACCCCCACCCAGGGACGGTCGGGATAGGCGCGGTCGGCGCGGTCGGCGGGGGAGGCGGTGGGCGTATCGGTCATGGCAGGCAGAGTAGCAGGCCGCCTTGACACCGCACCAGCCCGCTCCGACACTCCTTCCCGGTGTGCATGGCGGAGGCCCCATGAAACTCAACGAGATCCGCACCTTCGTGGCGGTCGCCGAAGCGCAGTCGGTGCAGGAGGCGGCGGCGCGGCTGCACCTGACGCAGTCCGCCGTGTCGCGCCTCATCCAGCGGCTCGAAGCCGACATCGGCGCCACCCTGTTCGACCGGCAGAGCAAGCCGCTGGCGCTTACCCGCGACGGCGAGATCGCGCTGGCGCACGGGCGGCGCGTGCTCGCCTCCGTCGACGAACTGGCCGGCGCCTTCGCCAAGGGCAGCGAACCGGCCGGCCTGCTGCGCCTGGGTGCCACCCACGTGCTGGCGCGCGCCCTCACCGGCGCGGCGCTGGATGACTTGCGGACATCCTTCCCCGGCCTCACGGTGCGGCTGCACTCGGACTGGAGTTCGGCACTGCTCGACCGCATGGAGAACGGTGCCTTGGACGGTGCCATGATCCTGCTGAACGGCGACGACGCACCGCCGGGCGACCTGCCCGGCCGCCGCCTGTCGCGGGAGGAGGTGCACGTCGTCGGCACGCCGGAGCTGATCGCGCGCTGCCGCGGCTCGCTGGCGACGATGAACGAGGTCGGCTGGGTGCTGCAGCCCGAGGGCTGCCGCTACCGGAGCGCCGTGGTGGAGGCACTGAAGCGCGCCGGCCTCACCCCGAACGTGGCGGTCGAGGCATTCGACCAGGAGATGCTGCTGTCGCTCGCCGCGCGCGGCTTCGCCTTCGGCGTCGGGCCGCTGCGCCTCCTGGAGGATTCGCCGCTGGCCGGGCGGCTGCGTCCGGTGCATGTGGAGGGCTTCCGCCTGACCGTCGCCGCATGGCTGGTGCGCGCCCGTTACAGCGAACGGCTGTCCCGCGTTTTCGACACGCTGGAAACCAGCCTTTTGAGCCAGTTCCAACCGCTGCCGCAGGCCTTCCATTCCGCTGCGGAATGATCCGGTTTCCCATTATGAATTGGCGGAAACCCCAGCGCCGCGCATAGGATCTGCGGTGCAGAAGGCCGGCATCACCCGGGACGGGGACTCAAGGCCGGCGGGAAGGACAAGAGACATGGACAGCACCACCGCCCAGGCATCCCATTCACTCGGCTGGCGCACGCCGGCCGTCGTCATCGTCTGCGGTTGCCTGATCGCCATGCTGGGGTTCGGGCCGCGCTCCGTCATGGGGCTGTTCATCGTGCCGCTGTCGGAAACCCGCGGCTGGGGCCGCGACGTCTTCGCGCTGGCCATCGCCATTCAGAACCTGCTGTGGGGCGTGGGCGGCCCGTTCGCCGGGGCGCTGAGCGACCGCTTCGGACCGGGCATCGTGCTGGCCGTCGGCGGCGTGCTGTACGGCGTCGGGCTGGCGCTGATGAGCTGGGCGGACACGCCGGGCATGCTGTACCTGACGGCCGGCGTCCTGGTCGGGCTCGGCCTGTCGGGCGCGTCCTTCGGCGTGGTCATCGCCGGCTTCAGCCGCCTCGTACCGCCGGAGAAGCGGTCGTGGTCGATGGGCATCGCCACCGCCGCCGGGTCGATGGGGCAGTTCCTGTTCGCGCCGCTGGGGCAGGCGTTCATCGCCGGCTACGGCTGGCAGGCGGCGATGCTGATGCTGGCCGGCACGATGCTGCTGGTTCCGCTGCTGGCGACCGCCTTCGGCGGCAGCGGGGGATCGCGCGGAGCCATGCACGTGACCGGAGCCGACGTCGGCTTCGTCGAGGCGATCCGGCAGGCCTTCGCGCACCGCAGCTACGTGCTGCTGGTGGCCGGGTTCTTCGTGTGCGGCTTCCAACTGGCCTTCATCACCACGCACCTGCCGCCCTACCTGACGGCGGCCGGCATCAGCCCGGGGCTGGCCGGATGGGCGCTGGCGCTGATCGGGCTGTTCAACATCATCGGCTCGTACGCGTCGGGCGTGCTGGGCGGGCGCATGAGCAAGCGTTACCTGCTGGTCGCCAACTACTTCCTGCGCGGCACCTTCACGGCCGCCTTCATCCTGCTGCCGATCACGCCGGTCACGGTGTTGATCTACGCGGCCGGCATGGGCATCCTGTGGCTGTCCACGGTTCCGCCAACGTCCGGCCTCGTGGCGCTGATGTTCGGCACGCGGTACCTGGGCATGCTCTACGGCTTCGCCTTCTTCAGCCATCAGGTCGGCGGCTTCCTGGGCGTCTGGCTGGGCGGCGTGCTGTACGAGCGCACGGGCTCCTACGACGTGGTGTGGTGGGCCAGCGTGGTGCTGGCGCTGGCCTCGGCGCTGGTGCACTGGCCGATCCACGAGCGCCCCGCCCCGGAGATGACCGTCGCGCAGGCGCGCGGCTAGAGGAAACGACGCCATGGCGACCACCCCCACTCCCACGCTCGGCTCCGGGCACGGCTTCGCCCTCGCCTTCGGCGGCGTGATCGTGGCGGTGTGGCTGGCGCTGATGGCGGTGTCGCTGCGCGAGGCGGCCCTGCCGCCGGAGACGGACGGCACGGTGCTGGCCGTCTTCCCGCCGGGAACGTCGGACGAGGCCGCCTTCACCGCCATGGTGCGGGCGGGCGGCGAGCCGGTGCGGCCGACGTGGCTGGGCTTCGCCTGGGTGGCGCGCGGCGCCGACGCGGGCTTCGTCGGCCGGCTGGAGGCGGAGGGCGCGCTGGCCTCCTTCGGCGAACTGCCGGTCGGCCCGGCGCTGGGCGGCTGCGCGGTGATGGTGGAGGACGACAAGCGGCCGAAGCTGTACGAGCTGCGGTAGGGGCCGGAAAACGAAAAGGCCCTCTCCCCGGCCGGCTGGGAGAGGGCCCTCGTCGTCAGGCCGGATGCGGGTCCGGCATCAGTACATGTGCTGGCCGCCGTTGATCGACAGCGTCGAACCGGTGATGAAGCCACCGTCGTCGGAGACCAGGAACAGCACGCCGCGGGCGATCTCCTCAGCCTTGCCGAGGCGGCCGACCGGGATGCGGGCGACGATCTTCTCCAGCACGTGGGCCGGCACCGCGCGCACCATGTCGGTGTCGATGTAGCCCGGCGCGATGGCGTTCACGGTGATCCCCTTGGCCGCACCCTCCTGGGCCAGCGCCTTGGTGAAGCCGTGGATGCCCGACTTGGCGGCGGCGTAGTTGACCTGGCCGTACTGGCCGGCCTGGCCGTTCACCGAGCCGATGTTGACGATGCGGCCGAAGCCGCGCTCGCGCATCCCGTCGATCACGTTGCGGCACATGTTGAAGCAGGACGTGAGGTTGGTGGCGATCACCGCCTCCCACTGCTCCGGCGTCATGCGGTGGATGACCGTGTCGCGGGTAATGCCGGCGTTGTTGATCAGCACGTCGATCGGACCCAGTTCGGCCGCGATCTTCTCGCAGCCTTCCTTGCAGGCGGCGAAGTCCGACACGTCGAACTTGTAGGCCTGGATGCCGGTGCGCGCCGTGAAGGCCTTGGCGGCCTCGTCGTTGCCGGCGTAATTGGCGGCGACCGTGTAGCCGGCGTTCTTCAGGCCGACCGAGATCGCCTCGCCGATACCGCGCGTACCACCGGTGACAACTGCAACTCGAGCCATTGGCTCCTCCCCCAGTTTCTGATTACGTCCGTTGGTTCGGGCGCCACGGGCCGCTCCCCTCGAAGCGGCCCGCGGCCATCCGGATCAGTCGCGCGCCACGCAGAGCGCCACGCCCATGCCACCGCCGATGCACAGCGTGGCGAGGCCCTTCTTGGCGTCGCGCTTCTGCATCTCGTGCAGCAGGGTCACCAGCACGCGGGCCCCCGACGCGCCGATCGGGTGGCCGAGCGCGATGGCGCCGCCGTTCACGTTCACCTTGGAGGTGTCCCAGCCCAGGTCCTTGTTGACGGCCAGCGCCTGGGCGGCGAACGCCTCGTTCGCCTCGATCAGGTCGAGGTCCTCGGGCTTCCAGCCGGCCTTCTGCAAGGCGAGGCGGGAGGCCGGGATCGGGCCGGTGCCCATGATCGCCGGATCGACACCGGCGGTCGCCCACGACACGATGCGGGCCAGCGGGGTGACGCCGCGGCGCGCCGCGTTGTCGGCCGTCATCAGCACCAGCGCGGCGGCGCCGTCGTTGATGCCCGACGCGTTGCCGGCGGTCACCGTGCCGTCCTTCGAGAAGGCCGGGCGCAGCTTGGCCAGCGACTCAAGGGTGGTGCCGTGCTTGGGATGCTCGTCCGTGTCGACGATCACGTCGCCCTTGCGGCCCTTGATGGTGACCGGGACGATCTCGTCCTTGAAGCGGCCGGACTTCATGGCCGCCTCGGCCTTCTGCTGGGAGGCCGCGGCGAAGGCGTCCTGCTCCTCGCGGGTCAGCTGCCACTTCTGCGCCACGTTCTCGGCCGTGTTGCCCATGTGGTAGCCGTGGAAGGCGTCCCACAGGCCGTCCTTGAGCATGGTGTCGAGGAACTCGGCCGTGCCCATCTTGACGCCGTTGCGCATGTGCATGACGTGCGGCGCCTGGCTCATGCTCTCCTGGCCCCCGACCACCATGACGTCGGCATCGCCGTTGCGGATCGCCTGGTAGCCCAGCGCCACCGTGCGCAGGCCCGAGCCGCACAGCTGGTTGATGCCGAACGCGGTCTTGTCGACCGGGATGCCGGCGTTCACGGCGGCCTGACGGGCCGGGTTCTGGCCCTGGCCAGCGGCCAGGATCTGGCCCAGGATGACCTCCGTGACCTCGCCGGCCTCGGTCTTCGCGCGCGCCAGCGCCTCACGGATGGCGACCTCGCCCAGGTAATGCGCCGGGACCGAGCTCAAGCCGCCATTGAAGGCACCGATGGCCGTGCGCACGGCACCGGCGATAACAACCTCTGTCATGTTGACGCTCCTCAGATTTGACAGTTTTATTATGAGAGCTGTGTAGCAGTCAGGAGACACGCCACCTTAGGGCCAACATACCGCCAATGCAAGGCGCCCGTCCGTGGCGGGCTATCCTGCCGCATTAAGCCATTCGGCCAGGGGACGCCATACGCCCGTCTCCGCTCCGGCGCTTACCACCATGCCTATATGGCCGAGTGGGGGCATAATCATTTGCGCACCCGGAATGGTTAGAGCCAGAACCGTGGCGGAGGCCGGCGGCACGATGCGGTCGCGCTCGGGGATCAGCGCCAGGGTGGGCACCGCCACGCGCGCGGGATCGACCGGCAGGCCGGCGACCAGCCAGTTTCCGCGTGCCGTGTCATTGCGCCCGTACCAGCCGGCCAGCGTGTCGCGCGCCACCGCCGCCGCCAGCGGCACGCCGTCGTTGAGCCAGTCCTCCAGCGCCACGAAGGCGACGGCGGCCGGGCTGTCGGGGGCCATGCGGGCGAACTGGCTGAACTTCTTCAAGGCCAGCAGCGGGTCGAGCTGGGCGAACAGCGCCTGGATGGCGTCCACCGGCAACTCGCCCCAGGCGTCCAGCAGCGGTCCGAAGGGCTGGAAAAAGGCAGCGGCGCGGCGCGCCGTGGCAGCGTCCTCCGCGTGGAAGTCCCAGGGCGTGGCCATCAGCGTCAGCGAGGCGACGTCGCGCGGCCGGCGCAACGCCAGCGCCGTGGTGAGCAACCCGCCCATGCAGTAGCCGACCACCGGCACCGGCCGCCCGGCGCGCGCCGCCACGTGGTCCAGCGCGCGCTCCAGCCGGCCGGCGATGTAGTCGGTCAGCGTGAAGCGCCGCTCCAGCGGGCCGACCGGCCCCCAGTCCAGCAGGAACGGCCGGATCCCCCGCGCGGCCAGCCAGCGCACAAGGCTTTTGGACGCCGACAGGTCGAGGATGTAATGGCGGTTGACCAGCGACGGCACGAACAGCACCGGCCGCCCTCCTTCGGGGCCGTAATCGAGCAGGCGGCTGTTCCCCTCCGCCCACACCGCGGGCGGATCCGGCAGGTCGCGGCGGTAGGGGTGGTGGCGGTAGCGCTCGATCCCCGTCAGCACGCGGTCGAGGCGGACCCGCGCTTCGCGGTCAACCGCCCTGGCCAGCGCGTCCGGGTCGGCCGCGGCGATCTGCCTTCGCAGATCGGCCGCCCGCTCCGCGAGGTGGGGCTTCCACGGCAGCGAGCCGCTCCTCGAGGGCTGCAATGCGGCGCAGGAGCTCAGCAGGGTCGCCGTCACCGTGGACAGGTGCAGGCCCAGCGGGCGCGGTCCCTGGCGCGGCGGTGGTTTTTCCGACATCTGTTCCACGGTCATGGTCCTGCCCCTTGGCGGGGGATGGGGCGGTCGGGGCGTGATTCTGCGGCCATGCGTGGTATTGCGCGGGGTTGGGCGGTGGACGCGGATCCCAGCCGGTGCCCGGCGTGCCGCCGAAGGCGAACCCGGCGGGCCCGAGGACGAACGGCGCCAGCGATGCGGCCCCCTGCCCCATCATCTGGAACGCGCGGGCGAGGTTCTCCGCAACAGTCGGGTCGGCGGCCAGCGCCGCCCACTGCTCCTGCCACAGGTCGAGGTAGCGGCGCGCCAGCGTGTCCAGGGTGGGAACGTCGGAGTCGGTGGATTCGGCCATGTCCGACAGTATATGAGGTATACCGCGGCCTTGACCAGAGCGCGCATCGCCGCCGTGAAACGGACGCTTCCAGTGGCAATCGCCCTACATTACGGCAGGATGCTTGCCACGCTGCCCGGCTTGTCGTAGTTCTAGAGTCGGAACAGATTTCCGCCGGACCCCATTTGAAAGAGACCGCGATGGCCGAGAAGGAAGAACAGAAGTCCGCCCCCATCACGATCAAGAAGTACGCCAACCGGCGGCTCTACAACACGGCAACGTCCAGTTACGTGACGCTCGACCACCTCTGCCAGATGGTGAAGGACGGCCTGGACTTCGTGGTCTACGACGCCAAGACGGGGGAGGACATCACCCGCTCGGTCCTCACCCAGATCATCGTCGAGGAAGAGAGCAAGGGACAGAACCTGCTGCCGATCAGCTTCCTGCGCCAGCTCATCGGTTTCTACGGCGACAACATGCAGTGGATGGTGCCGCGGTACCTCGAATACAGCATGCAGTCCTTCGCCCGCAATCAGGAGCAGATGCGCGACTATTTCCAGAACACGCTGGGCGGGATGTTCCCCTTCGGCCGCCTGGAGGAGATGGGCAAGCAGAACCTCGCCATGTTCGAGCGCGCGATGCGCATGTTCACCCCCTTTGGCGCCGAGGGCGGCCCAGGCGAGCATGCCCACCCCCCGCAGGGCGCGCAGCCGGCCGCCAAGCCCGGCGACCACTCGCTGGACGATCTGCAGAAGCGGATCGACGATCTGCAGAAGCAGATCGCCAACATCACCAAGACGAAGCCCGAGAAGTGATGATCCCCCCTCCCCCGGCGACGCCAGGGGAGGGTGCGTTCCGCTACGCTACCCCAGCTTCACGTACCCGCGTTCGATGATGCGCTGCGCCGCCTCGAAGACGGCGACCATCTCCTCGTAGGCCTTGCGGTGATGCTCCACCTCGGCGACGGCGGCGGCGTCGGGGTGGCGCTGTTCGGCCATCTTCAGGCCGGCGCGGATGTAATCGGCGCGCAGCTCGGCCACCCGCACCGCCAGCTTCAGGAAGTTCTCGCGGTTGAGGTTGGGAATCTCCTGGCCGATGATGACGCAGTTCGCTTCCAGAACCGCGGCCTCCATGTTCTCCAGGAATTGCATGACGCGGTGCCGGTTGGCCTCGTCGGCGAGTTCCGGCGTCAGCAGCCTGTCGACCTTGCCCTTGCTGTATTCCCCGACGATCTTACCGCCCGTCATGGTGCTCTCCGCCTGCGTGGGACGCGCCATGATCGCACCAACGCGCCCCGACCGCCAGCGGCCTTAACCATCAATCCCGGAACAGATGCGGGACGATCGCCGCCTCGGGACCGACACGCGGGTCGGCCGATTCGCGCACGCTCATGCCCAGGCATTTGTCGCCGACGATCCAGGCATGCAGCGCCGCGTGCGCCCCGTCCTGCTCGAACATCGGCGGCGCCTCCATCCACAGGCAAGGCCCGTCCGGGAAGGCGCCGGTGCCCACCGTGATGCGGCCGTGCTCGACCAGCCGCGTCGGCGCGTGGTCCAGCCCCGCCGCGGCGCGCAGGATCAGCGCTTCGCCGGCGCCGATGCCCTCCTCGCCCAGCGACGCGCGGCACAGGTTGGGGTGGCCGGGGTACAGCTCCCACAGCAGCGCCAGCAGCGCGTGGTTGGCCATCGGCCAGCGCCACACCGGCTCGACCACCGCCATGCCGGCGCCGCGCAGGTGCTGGGCGAAGCTGTCGTCGACCATCGCCTCCCACGGGTAGAGCTTGAGCAGCCAGGCGATCGCCGCGCCATCCTGGTCGCGGAAGCGGCCCTGGTCCCAGACGATGTCCTGCAAGGGCAGCAGAGTCGTGGCGATGCCCGCTTCCGCCGCGGTGGCGGCGAGGTAGATCAGTTCCCCCTCGCGCACCGGGTCGGGCGTGAGGCAGCCGAGGTGCAGGTGCTCACGCCCCGGCCCGGCCGCCGCCAGTTCCTCCCACCGCTCGACCAGCGCCTCGTGCAGGCCGTTGAACTGGTCGTGGCCGGAATACAGCGCCTCCAGCCAGTTGCCCTGGACGATGGATGCTGCGAACAGCCCGTCCGGCTGGTCGTAATTGGTGCCCAGCAGCTTGAGCGAATCACGTCCGTCGTAGGCCAGCGCCAGCCGGCCGACCAGACCGCCCGCGCGCTCGTTGATGCCGAAGGGGCGCCAGTAGTCGGCCCACGCCGCCTCCACCAGCCGCGCCGCCTCGCCGCGCAGGCCCAGGCGGCCGAGCAGGCGCCGGTCGACGGCGACGCGCACCGCCTCGCGCACCATGCCGTGCAACTCGTCCGCGACGCTCTCGATCAGGTCGATCTGCTGCGGCGAGAATTCATAGCGCACGTCCTCCCGCCACGCCACGGCGGCGGGGGCCGCGGCGGTGCCGAAGGGGTACTTGCGGATCCCCGGGCGCCAGTCGACCCGGGGCGTCACCGTCACTCTGCGCATCGCGTCACCACCCGAAACGCTGAATCAACAGGCGATCCGGCGACCGGTCGCGGCCCTTCCCGACGCGCGGGGACGGAGACGGCAATGCCGGGAAACGACGGCGACGGGCTCAAGGACGGGTTCTCCAGGATGGGGCGGCGGGCGGGCGGCGCGCATAATTCCCGCACAATCGTCGCAGCACAAGCGCCGGATGCCGCACCGCAAGGCGGAGCGGCTATGCTGCCGGGGCGTCCAGCCCGACACGCCGGTACAGCTCCGGCCGGTGCCCCTCCCAATGCTCGATCCGCACGTCGGTGGCCGGGCGGTCGTAATAGTTCCACGGGATGTGGCGGGCGTTGAGGCCGACGAAGTGCGCGCCACAGCGGCCCAGCTCCACCCGGTGCGGCCAGAAGGGGGAGCACACGCTCACCTCGTCCAGCGTCACCGTGCGGCAGGCACCGGCCCGCTGGAGCGCCGCCACCTGCAGCCCCTGCTCGTCCAGCTCCGACGCGAGCGGCCCGGGCACCGCGCCCAGCATGCCCCGCAGCGCCGCCGTCAGGTCGAAGCCGGCCGGCAGGCCGCGGATGCCCAGGTTGCGCGGCTCCGGCCCGCACCAGGGGGCGAAGCGTCCGAAAGCGGCGGTGACGTCCTCCGCCAGCACGAACGGGCCGCCGGTCGGGTCGTCCAGCCACAGACGCAGGGCCTCTGGCCGGTCCCACAGGATCAGGTCGTTGTCCAGCGACAGCTCGGGCAGATCGGGAAACAGGCGCGGCGGCGCGAACTTCCACGCCACCCCTTCCGCCATCCCGGCGTCGAGCCGCCCGGCCAGCGCCGCCGGCAACCCGTGCGCCGGCCGCCACGCGACGGCGGCCGGCACCGGGCCGGTGCGCCGCCGCGCCTCGTCCAGCGCCACGGTGTTGACGACCACGGCATGGGACGCCTCCGCGCCGAACAGGCGCCACGCCCCCCACAGCGAGAGCCGCAGCGCCTCGAATCCGCGCGGGCTGACGTCGCCGATCGTCCAGCGGATGCCGAGACGCGGGCGGGAACCGGCCGAGGCGGGTATGAGAGGCATGCGCATCACCGTGAGCGGAGGAACGTCGAACGGATGCGACGGCAACCCGGCACGCGGCGACGCGGTTCCCCGATCAGCCGCGCGACGTTCCGCCGCCAGACAGCCGTATGCCGGGCCGCGTCGACCGGGAGCGGCGGAGGCCGGAAGCGGGTGAGGTGGACCCGCTCAGTGAGACAACCGAGGTGGCGGGTTAAGCGAGGGTCCCGCCGGGTCATGACGCCTGGACGATGCTCGGCATCGGCGTGGACGCGGGCGGCGCTAGACCGTCGCCCGGCTGACGCCCAGAAGCTGGCATTGCCGGGTCATCGGCAGGATGGGATGCGCGCGATCGATCATCGCGCGACGCTGGGCCCGGCCTACCTGCCAGTTCACCCACGGTGCGGCCGCCCTTGATGGCGGCCAACGCCACCTTCGCCTTGAACGTCGCGCTGTGCTTTTGCCCAGTCTGTTTCACGTGCGGCTCTCGAGTCTGCGCCATTTATAGGAGCAGGACTCTCGCATCGCCACCTGTCTCAGATGCGGGGTCCAGCTCAGCCGGCCAGTCCGAACTTGACGGTGCCGCCGCAACGAATGCGTTGAATAGTTTCATCTGAAACGATACGTTCGGCCAAACGCCCATACGGCGCCCATATAAGGAGGGACCATGTCCAAGGCATTCGCCTCGCAAGCCGACCTGGAGGAGAAGAAGGTCAGCTTCGACAAGCTGTCCGACAACGCCTACGCCTACACGGCGGAGGGCGATCCCAACACCGGCATCGTCATCGGCGACGACGCGGTGATGGTGATCGACACGCAGGCCACGCCGGTGATGGCGCAGGACGTCATCCGCCGCATCCGCGAGGTGACCGACAAGCCGATCAAGTACGTGGTGCTGTCGCACTACCACGCGGTCCGCGTGCTGGGTGCGTCGGGCTACGCGCCGCAGCACATCATCGCCAGCCACGACACCCACGACCTGATCGTCGAGCGCGGCGAGGCCGACATGGCCAGCGAGATCGGCCGCTTCCCGCGCCTGTTCCGCGCCGTCGAATCCGTGCCCGGCCTGACGTGGCCGACCATCGCCTTCCGGGGCGAGATGACGCTGTGGCTGGGCAAGCTGGAGGTGAAAATCCTGCAACTGGGCCGCGGGCACAGCAAGGGCGACACGGTCGTCTGGCTTCCGCAGCAGAAGATCCTGTTCTCCGGCGATCTGGTCGAATACGGCGCCACGCCCTACTGCGGCGACGCCTATTTCACGCACTGGCCGGCGACGCTGGACGCGCTGACCGCGCTGAAGCCGGAGAAGCTGGTGCCCGGCCGCGGTGCCGCGCTGGTGACGCCCGAGCAGGTGAAGGACGGCCTGGACGGCACCCGCGCCTTCGTCAGCGAACTGTTCGCCGAGGTGAAGAAAGGCGTGGCGGCCGGCAAGGAGCTGGGTGCGGTGTACAAGGACACCTACGCGGCGCTGAAGCCGAAGTACGGGCACTGGGTGATCTTCGACCACTGCATGCCCTTCAACGTCACCCGCGCCTACGACGAGGCGACCAAGTACCCCGACCCCCGCATCTGGACCGCCGAGCGCGACCAGGAAATGTGGCGCACGCTGGAAGGGTGACGAAAAGCGAAAAGCCCCTCTCCCTTGACGGGAGAGGGGGTGGGGAAAGGGTAGACCGTAGGTTGGGTCTGGACCCAACACTGTCCGCGACGGGAAGGGCGTTGCCCTCACCCTTCCCTCCCCCGCCGGAGGCGGGGGAGGGATTGAGCAACGTCACACCCCCTGGCGCGCGATGCGCATGGCGTCCTTCAGCACGTCCATGTCACCGATGTGGTTGGCGAGCAGCAAGACGAGCTTGGCGTTCACCATGGCGCTCTGCTCGGCGCTGAGGTCGCGGTGGGTGTCGATCAGCGCCTCGTAGAAGTCGTCGGGGCTGGCGAGGCGGTTTTCGGTCACGAGCTGGGACATGCTGTCTCCTCCGATCACAGGCCGATGGCGCGGTTCAGCGCGGCGTTGAGCTTGGACGCGTCGAAGGCGCGCCAGCGGGCGGCGACGTGCTGGTCCGGCCGCACGAGGTACACGGTGCCGGGCTTGGCGTCGTAACGCTCGGCGAAGCGGCCGTTGACGTCCACCAGCGCGTTGGCGCCGGCGTCGCGGCGGCGGTCGGTGACGACGTGCCAGGTGAACGGCACCTTGCCCTTCTCCAGGCCCGCCATGGCGTCGGCCACCTCGGCCGGCACCGGCTCGGAGCCTGCGTAGTAGAGCGCCACGAAGCCGTTGCCCAGCGTGTCCATCAGCCAGCCGGCACCGTGGTCGGCGGTCTCCACCGGCGCGTCGGTGGCCGGGGCGCCGGGCACCATCCTGCCGGCGAACGCATCCTCGTCCGGCGTGTTCAGGCGGCTGTCCACATAGGTGGTCGGCGTCGACAGGCGGCCGGAGTTGACCAGCGAGCGGGCGAAGGGATGCTCGGCCGCGAGGCTCAGAACCGCGTCGCGGAAGGTGCGGCTCATCTCGCTCTTGGGCGTGATGAAGTCGGTGGAGCGGGTGGAGTTCAGCAGGTTCTCCTTGGCCGCCGCCACGCGCTCGTCGGAATAGGTGTCGAGCAGGCTGTCGGGCGCCAGCCCGTCCATCACCAGCTTCAGCTTCCACACGAGGTTGTCGGCGTCCGGCACACCCGAGTTGGCGCCGCGCGCGCCGAAGGGCGACACCTGATGCGCGCTGTCGCCGGCGAACAGGATGCGCCCGGCGCGGAAGTTCTCAAGCCGGCGGCACTGGAAGGTGTAGACGCTGACCCACTCCAGCTCGAACTCGGTGTCCTCGCCCAGCATGGCCTTCAGGCGCGGGATCACCTTTTCCGGCTTCTTCTCCTCCTCCGGGTCGACGTTCCAGCCCAGTTGGAAGTCGATGCGCCAGACGTTGTCCGCCTGCATGTGCAGCAGGGTCGACTGCTTGCGATGGAACGGCGGGTCGAACCAGAACCAGCGCTCGGCCGGGAAGTCGGCCTTCATCACGACGTCGGCGATCAGGAAGCGGTCCTGGAACACCTCGCCCACAAAGTCCAGGCCCAGCATCTTGCGGATGGAGGACTTGGCGCCGTCGCAGGCGATGACCCAGTCGGCTTCCAGCGCGTAGACGCCGTCCGGCGTCTCCACCTGCACCAGGACGCTGCCGTCCTGCTGCTTCACCGAGAGCACGCGCGACTTCCAGCGGATGTCCACCAGCCCGGTCTTGCGGGCGTCGTCGATCAGGTACTCCTCCAGGTAATACTGCTGGAGGTTGATGAAGGCGGGGATCTTGTGGTCCGGCTCCGGCAGCAGGTCGAACTGGTAGACCTGGCTGTCGCCATGGAAGACCTTGCCGACCTTCCACACCACGCCCTTGTCGATCATGCGCCGGGCGGTGCCCAGACGGTCCCAGACCTCCAGCGCGCGCTTGGCGTAGCACACCGCGCGGCTGCCGATGGAAACGGTGTCGTCCTCGTCCAGCACCACCACCGGCACGCCCTTGCGCGCCAGGTCGAGCGCCGCGGTCATGCCGACCGGGCCGGCACCGACGACGACCACCGGGTGGCGCTTCACGGTGCCCGTGCGCTGCTCCTCCGACTGGACGTAGGGGAACTTCGGGTACGAGTAGGCTGACAGCATTTTTTGCGTTCCTCCCAACAGGATTATTCCCGGACGATACATTTTCATCCGAGACGTTTTCAAGTGAAAACATCAGCCTGCCGGCGGACCGCCGCGCGCCACTCAATCCCCTTCGGCGACCTCCTCCGCAAAGGCGGCGATGCGCTCCTTCGGCAGGGCGGCGATCTCGCCGGCCTGTGCCTCCAGCTTGGCGAAGGCGGCGTCCAGGCGGGCCTGCTCCTCCGGCCCCAGCGCCGACATCAGCCGCGCCTCGATGGCGCGGGCCAGCGGCACGATCTGTTCGTAGACACGGCGGCCCTTGGGCGTCAGGCTGACCTGGGCGGTGCGGCGGTCGGCGCGCCCGGTGCCGCGCACGATCAGTTCGGTGTCCAGCATGCGCGCCATGGCGCGGCTGACCTGCACGCGGTCCATGGCGGTGAGCGAGGAGAGCGTGGTGCCGCTCAACGTCTCCCCCTCCTCCAGCCCGCCCAGCACGGCGATGATCCGCCATTCCGGGATGGTGAGGTCGAAGCGGTCGGCGTAGAGCTTCGCCACCGTCTGGCTGACCGTGGTGGCGAGCACGTGCAGGCGGTAGGGCCAGTGCCGCTTCAGCGTGAAGGTGTTCGGACCGGCCATCGCGTTCGCCCCCGTTTCGTTCACCATAGCACGTACCGCACTTCCGTGCGAATGCAACAGTTTCCGGTGAAACAATAGCGAAGGCCGGCCCGTTCCCGCCCACACCTGGGGGGCGCACGGTCACCCGCTGTTGCGCAGGCCCGCCGCCACACCGTTGATCGACATCAGGATCCCGCGCTTCACGCGCTCGTCCCCGCTGCCGCCGCGGTGCCGGCGCAGCAGTTCGATCTGCACGTGGTTCAGCGGGTCCATGTAGGGGAAGCGGTTGCGGATCGAGCGCACCAGCAGCGGGTTTTCCGCCAGGAAATCCGCCTGCCCCGTGATCGCCAGCAGGTGGCGCCTGGTCAGGTGCCATTCGTCGCGGATGCGCCCGAAGATCCGGTCGCGCAGATCGGCATCCGCCACCAGCTCGGCGTAGCGCGCGGCGATGGCGAGGTCGCTCTTGGCCAGCACCATGTCCATGTTGGACAGCAGCATGCGGACGAATGGCCACGCCCGGTGCATGCGCTGCAACAGCTCCAGCCCGTCCGGCCGCTCCCGCAGCCACGCTTCGACCGCGCTGCCGAAGCCGTACCAGCCCGGCAGCATCAGCCGGCACTGCGCCCACGAGAACACCCAGGGGATCGCCCGCAGGTCCTCGATCCGGTCGGACTTGGTGCGCGACGCCGGGCGGCTGCCGATGTTCAGCGTCGAGATTTCCGAAATCGGCGTCGCCTGCCGGAAGTACTGCGTGAAGCCCGGCGTCTCGTACACCAGCCCGCGGTAGGCGCCGAACGCCAGTTGGGACAGCCGCTCCATGGCGTCGTAGAAGGACTCCGCCGGCTCGACGTCGTTCTCCAGGTCGAGAAGCGTCGCCTCCAGCGTGGCGGCGGTCAGGACTTCCAGGTTGCGGCGCCCGACCTCGGGGTTGGAGTACTTGGACGCGATGACCTCGCCCTGTTCGGTGATGCGGATCTGGCCGGAGACGGCGCCCACCGGCTGCGCCAGGATCGCCTGGTAGCTGGGCCCGCCGCCACGGCCGACCGAGCCGCCGCGGCCGTGGAACAGGCGCAGGCGCACCGCGTGACGGGCGAACAGCTTCGCCAGCTCGATCTCCGCCTTGTACAGCTCCCAGCCCGACGTGAGGAAGCCGCCATCCTTGTTGCTGTCCGAATAGCCCAGCATCACCTCCTGCTCGTCGCCGCGCGACGCGACCAGGGCGCGGTAGACGGGCAGCGAGAACAGCCGCTCCATGGTGGCCGGCGCCTGGCGCAGGTCGCCGATCGTCTCGAACAGCGGGATGATGTTCATGGCGAGCGCCGGTTCGGCGCCCGGCGTCAGCAGCCCGGTCTCCTTCAGCAACAGCGCCACCTCCAGCAGGTCCGATGCGCCGTCGGTCTTGGAGATGATGCAGTTGGGCAGCGCCGCCGCGCCATAGGTGCGGCGGATCTCGCGGGCGGCGGCGAAGATCGCCAGTTCGCCCGTCGTCTCCTCGGAATAGGCCTGGAAGGGCGAGTGCAGCGGGCGCGGCGACGCGATCTCCTCGGCCAGCAGCGCGATGCGCCCATCCTCCGGCAGCGCCGTGTAGTCGGCGCAGCGGCCGGCCACCGCCAGCAGTTCGGCCACCGTGCGCTCGTGCACGTCGGAGTTCTGGCGCAGGTCGATGGGCGCCAGATGGAAACCGAAGACCTGCACCGCCTTGATCAGCCGGCGCAGCCGCCCGGCGGCCAGCCGGGCCGCGCCCATGGACTTCAGGGAGGTGTCCAGCACCTCCAGGTCGGCCAGCAGTTCGGCGGCGGCGCCGTACGGTTCGGCCCTGGCGACCTCGGTGCGCAGCGCCTCGTGCTGGTCCAGCTTGCGCGCGGTGGCGGCGGTGCGGGCGTACATGCCGCTCAAGGCACGCCGGAACGGCTCGTCCTCCCGGTGCGGCGAGGTGTCGGGGGAGCGGGCGGCCAGTTCCGCCAGATCCGGCGCGACGTCCTTCAGCAGCTTGGACAGCGGCAGCTCGCCGCCCAGCTCGTGGATCTCCGACAGGTAGTGGTCGAAGGCGGCGGCGGACTGCCGGCGCACCGCCTCGCGCAGGATGGGGGCGGTGACGAAGGGGTTGCCGTCGCGGTCGCCGCCGATCCACGAGCCGATGCGGAAGAACGGCGGCAGGTTCCATTCCTGGTCCGGGTAGCGGCGCGCCAGCAGGTCCTCGAACCGGCAACAGAGCTTCGGAAGTTCGGCGAAGAAGGTGTCGGTGTAGTAGGAGATGCCGTTCTTCACCTCGTCGATGACGGCGAGGCGTTGCGGGCGCAGCATGCGCGTGCGCCACAAGGTCAGGATGGCGGCCTGCAGCGCCTCGTCGTTTTCGGCCGCCTCCTCGGGGGTCAGGCGGGAACGGTCGCGGGCGTCCAGCAGCGCGGCCACCTTGTGCTCCAGCGCCAGGATGCTCTTGCGCTGCACCTCGGTCGGGTGCGCGGTCAGCACCGGGCTGACCAGAGCGTGACGGAGGAATTCCGCGAGGCGGCCGGCGCCGATGCCGGCCTGCTCCAGCCGCTCCAGCGCGTGCGGCAGCGTGCCCTCGCGCGGTGGCGAGCCGGCGATGGCGTGGTCGCGGTTGCGGCGGATGTGGTGCTGGTCCTCGGCGATGTTGGCCAGATGCAGGAAGTAGGAGAAGGCGCGCACCACGGATATCACGGTGTCGCGCGGCAGGCCGTTGAGGATGTCGGCCATCTCGCGCCCGGCCGAGGCGTCGTCGTCGCGGTTGAAGCGCACCGAGGCCTGACGCACCCGCTCGACCACGCCGAAGCAGGCTTCACCCTCCTGATCGCGCACGGTGTCGCCGAGCAGACGCCCGAGCAGGCGGATGTCGTCGCGCAAGGGCGCGTCCTTGTCGGTGAGGGCGGCATCGGCGGTGCGGGTCATGGGCGCGTGTGCTCCGGTGGCGTGCTGGGTGCGGCTGATGGCAGAGTTAGACCAATCGGCCGCGATGTCACGCCCGTTCCGCGCGCTTCGCGGCGTTCAGGCCTGCCGGATCTGCAAGGGCCGCGACGGCGGACCGTGGCACAGCCGGCGGCTCATCGCCCGGACGCCAGCAGCTTGGGGTTGGACACCGCCAGCCGGGCGCGCGTCACCTCGGCCAGCACCGCCCGCAGAGCCGCCTGCCGGTCGGGGGCGTCGAAGACGCCGCGGTCGATGGCCGCGCACAGGCGGGGCAGCAGCGCGGCCAGTTCGCCCTCCTCGCCCAGCAGGGCGCCGACGGCGGACGCCAGCCCCGGCTCGGCCGACGTACCGGCCGCCAGCTCGCGTTCCGCCATGCCCAGCGCGTTGGCGATCATCAGCGCGGTGAAGCGCTGCTCGCCCGGCACCACCGGCAGGATCGTCTCGCGGAAAGTCTTCAGCGCGATGGCGACGAGGTCGCGGGCATCGGGATCGTCGTTGATCATGCGCGTGCTCCTTTCCCCGCGACGGTGTCGAGGTGCCGCAGCAGGTCCATCCCGATCTCCGGCACCATCCGCCCGGTCAGCGCCAGTTCCAGCGACGGCTCGGTGCCCGAGGTGTGGCGCATGCCCTGCTGGAGCGCGATGGCGGCCCAGCGCAGGTAAGCCGCGGTCTCCCAAGTGGCCACCGCCGCCGCGTCCACCCGCCGGCCGGAGGCCTCCTCGTAGCCGGCGTAGAAGTCGGCGCGGTCGGCGATGCCGCCGGCCTCGCGGTCGTGCCGGCCGAAGCGCCAGGAGGCGGCGCAGAACCACGCCAGATCCTCCATGGGGTCGGACCAGCCGGCGAACTCCCAGTCGATGATCGCGGTCAGCTTCCCGTCCTCGACCATGTAATTGCCGGTGCGGTAGTCGCGGTGGCACAGCACCAGCTCCCCCGGTTCCGGCGCGTTGATGGTGAGCCAGCGCAGGCCGAAGGCCAGCACCGGGTCGGTCCCGGCGTAACGCCCCATCCAGGCGCGGTAGTCGGCGACGCAGCGCAGCGCCGGGCTGGGCGACGGCAACGGCAGGAACTCCAGCCCCGCCGCCCCCGGCCGCACCGTGTGGATGCGGCCGAGCTGCCGGCCGAGGTCGCGGGCGAGGTCGCGCTGCGGCGCCTCGCTCTTCACCACGCGGTGGCCGGCGGCCACGCCGCCGGCGCGGCGCATGATGTAGAAGGGTGCGCCCAGCAGGGCGGGATCGGCGCCGATGAACAACACCTCCGGCACCGTGGCGCCGGTGGCGAAGACGGCGCGCAGCACCGCCGCCTCCTCCGCCTTGCCCAGGCTGGCCGACACGCCCGACGCCGAGCCCGTGCGCAGCACCCCCGCGTGGCGGCCGGCGCGCGGGCCGCCGTCGATCTCCAGCGTCACCGCGAGGTTGAGCGAGATGGCGCCGCCGCTGAGGCGCCCCTCCTCCGCCACGCGCACCGTCCGCGCCCCGGCCTCGGCGGCCAGCCAGGATTCCAAGGCGGCTTTGCGGCCGGCGTCGAGGAAGGGAGCGCCGCTCACGACCAGCTCCAGAAGCCGTCGCCTTCGGACAGGTAGGAGCGGCTGAGCACCATCTTGTGCACCTCCGAGGCACCGTCCACCAGCCTGGCCTGCCGGGCGTAACGGTAGATCCACTCCAGCACCGTGTCCTTGGAGTAGCCCTTGGCGCCGCACAGTTGCACGGCGGTGTCCACCGCCTTGAACAGCGTGTCGGCGACCTGCACCTTGGCCATCGACACCTCCTTTCGGGCGAAGCTGCCGCGGTCCAGCGCGTGCGCCGCCTTCATGGTCAGCAGCCGGCCGATCTCGATCTGCATCGCCGCCTCGCCCAGCAGCCACTGCACGCCCTCGTGCTCGGCCAGCGTCATGCCGAAACTCTCGCGCTCCTTCACGTAGGCGGCGGCGATCTCCAGGCTGCGCTTGGCGAGGCCGGTCCAGCGCATGCAGTGGGTGAGCCGCGCCGGCCCCAGGCGGATCTGCGTCGCCTTCAGCCCATCGCCGATGGTCATCAGCACCTGATCGTCCGGGATCTCCAGCCCGTCGAACACCAGCTCGCAATGGCCGCCGTGCTCTTCCGGGCCCATGATCGGGATGCGGCGCTCGATGCGCCAGCCCGGCTGGTCGCGGTCGAACAGGAAGGCGCTCAGCCCCTTGCGCGCGTCGTCGGAGGTGCGGGCGATCAGGATGAAGTGCTGCGCGGCGTCCGCTCCGGTGATGAACCACTTGCGGCCGGTGACGACCCAGCGGTCCCCCCGACGCTCCGCCTTCGTCTTCATCATGCCGGGGTCGGAGCCGCCGCCGGGATGCGGCTCGGTCATCACGAAGGAGCTGCGCACATCGCCGTCGACGATCGGCTTGAGCCAGCGTTCCTTCTGCGCGGGCGTGCCGACCATGCTGAGGAGGCGCATGTTGCCGTCGTCCGGGGCGGCGCCGTTGAAGCAGACCGGCCCGAAGATCGAGCGGTTCATCTCCTCGTAGCACGCGGCCACGCCCACCATGGGCAGGCCCTGCCCGCCCCATTCGCGCGGCATCTGCACGGCCCACAGGCCGGCGGCCTTGGCCTTGGCGCGCAGCGGCGCCAGCGCCGCCTCGGTGATGTTCTCATGCTCGTCCCAGTTCGCGCGGTCGGCCTCGACCGGGAGGATCTCCGCCTCCACGAAGGCGCGGATGCGGCGGCGGTAGTCGTCCAGTTCGGGCGGCAGGGTGAAGTCCATGGCGCGTTCCGTCCTTCCTGTCAAAGCGAGGAGACCAGATGGCCGCCGTCCACGGCGATCACCGATCCGGTCATGTAGGAGCCGGCGTCCGAACACAGCAGCAACAGCGGCCCGTCCAGCTCGTCCGGCCGGCCCAGCCGGCGCTGCGGGATGCGCTTGATCAGCGCCTTGCCGGCGTCGGTGGCGAAGAATTCCTGGTTGATGTCGGTCTCCACGTAACCGGGGCACAGCGCGTTGACGCGGATGCCGTGGCGCGCCAGCTCCAGCGCCATCGCCTTGGTCAAATGCACCAGCCCGCCCTTGGAGGCGGCGTAGGAAGCGATCTGCCCGGCGACTCGGATGCCGAGGATGGAGGCGATGTTGACGATGCTGCCCCCTTTGCCCGAATCGCGCATCCGCCGCGCCACCGCGCGCGCCACCCGCGCGCAGCCGGTCAGGTTGGTGTCGACGACGCGGTCCCAATCCTCCTCGCTCATGTCGAGGAAGGGGGCGCTGGCGGTGATGCCGGCGTTGTTGACGAGGATGCCGATGCCACCCAGCGCGTCGTCGGCTTCCGCGACGGCGCGGCGGACGGAATCCGCGTCGGTGACGTCCATGGCGACGGTGACGGCGTGGCCCCCGGCCGCCTCGATCGCGGCGCGGGTCTCCGCCAGCGCGTCGGTGCGGCGCGCGGCCAGCGCCACGCGGGCGCCGGCACGGGCGAGCACGCCGGCGAAATGCCGCCCCAGGCCGCCGGACGCCCCGGTGACGAGCGCGGTGCGCCCGGTCAGGTCCATGATGGCGCTCATGCCTCCTCCCTTCGAGGTCCTTTGCCCGCTTGAGGGTTTGGCCCGCTTGAAGGCTTTGCCTCTTCGGCGCGGGTCTGCTAAAAAATCGAGCGAGCGCTCGTTTTATACATCGGGCGCGGCTCGCCCGCAACGGCGTTCCGTGCCACAGGCGGGCTTGGGGGGAGCATGGGCGGCTTGCGGGACTTTCAGGCGCGGTTCGATCTGTCGATGGAGGCTCTGTGCGCCCGCATCCTGGCGCGGCACGCGGCGACGATCCGGGTGAAGAAGCCGGGGGTGGCCATCGCCAACCTGGCGCGCATCGTCGAGACGACGCTGGATCTCGCCAACCGCAAGGGCTTCCATTCCATGAGCCTGCGCGATCTGGCCGAGCAGTCCGGCCTGAGCATGGGGGCGCTCTACGCCTACTTCGACAGCAAGGACACGCTGCTGATGATGATCCTGGGGCAGGTCGTCGGCGCGGTGGAGGAGGTGCTGGGCCGTCCGCCGGCCGCCCTGGCGGAAGACCCGGCCGCCCGGCTGCGCTGGCTCCTGGAGACGCACCTCTACCTGACGGAGGCGATGCACCCCTGGTTCGTCTTCGCCTACATGGAGGCCAAGGCGTTCCCCAAGGAGGGGCGCGACCTTGCGGTGAGCAGCGAGCTGATGACGGAGCGGCTGATGGCCGACGCGCTGGCCGACGGCGCGGAGCGCGGGCTGTTCACCGTTCCCGATGTCGCGATGACGGCAGCGCTGATCAAGCCGCTGCTGCAGGACTGGTACGTGAAGCGCGCCAAGCACCGCCGCCGCGGCATCACGCCGGAGCGCTACGCCCGCTCCGTCATCGCCTTCGTCGAGGCCGCCATCGGTGCCGCGCCGCCCGCGGGCGCCCCTGCTGCCGAGCCCGGCCTCGTCCTCAAGGGCGCCTGACGCCGGACGGGGGAATGCCTTCCCTCTTGCGGAACAAAAGACGAACACTCATACTGGAGCCCTCAGCAGCGGAGCGAGAGCCACCATGATCGTTCACATCGACACCGGTTTGACCACCCACCTCCGCTCCTGGGCGTGGCTGGACGTCGGCCACCGGCAGCGCCGTCTGATCGGGTGGAGCGTCGAGGACGCGGCCTGGCTCGTGTCCGAACCGGTCGCGACCGTCGCCACCAGCCGCCCCGCGGAGCCGCCGGGCTGGGCGGTGACGGTCAACAGCCACCAGTACCTGCTCGGCCAGCCCGGCCTGCCGCACGGCGATGAGCCGCTCGCCGCCGTCGACCGGCTCCGCACGACGGGCGACCTCGACGCCAGCGCCGCCATCACGCTCGTTCCCTGGCACGCGGCGACGCGGACCGCGGCGCGCCCGTGGCTGGAACGATGCTCCGCCTGACGGGCGCGCGAGGCTGAGCCCGTCCCGTGGAGAATGAGGGAAGCGGCGCGGGAAGGCCCGACGCCGCGTCCCCGATGGATCAGGCGGAAGCGCTGTAGTCGTAGAAGCCCTTGCCGGTCTTGCGGCCGAGGAAGCCGGCGTCGACCATTTCCTTCAGCAGCGGGGCCGGGCGGTACTTCGGGTCGTTGAAGCCTTCGTAGAAGACCTCCATGACCGACAGCATGGTGTCCAGGCCGATCAGGTCGGCCAGTGCCAGCGGGCCGATCGGGTGGTTGCAGCCCAGCTTCATGCCGCTGTCGATGTCCTCGGCCGTCGCCAACCCCTCCTGAAGGGCGAAGATGGCCTCGTTGATCATCGGGCACAGGATGCGGTTGACCGCGAAGCCGGGGCTGTTCTTGGCCGTGATCGGCGCCTTGCCGATGCGCTTGGCGAAGGCCTCCGCCTTGGCGTGGGTGTCGTCGGACGTCTGCAGGCCGCGGATCAGCTCCAGCAGCGCCATCAGCGGCACCGGGTTGAAGAAGTGCATGCCGATGAAGCGGTCCGGACGGTCGGTCGCCGCCGCCAGCTTGGTGATGGAGATCGACGAGGTGTTGGTGGCGACCAGCGCCTCCGGCTTCAGCGTGGCGCACAGATCCTTCAGGATCTTGACCTTCAGCTCCTCGTTCTCGGTCGCCGCTTCGACGACCAGATCGCAGGTCGCGAGCTTCGCCTTGTCCGTCGTCGCGGTGATGCGCGCCAGCGCCGCCTCGCGGTCGGCGGCGGTCATCTTCTCCTTCTTGACCAGACGGTCCAGGCTGTTGCCCACCGTCGCCAGACCGCGCGCCACCGCCGCGTCGGAGACGTCGACCATCACCACGCTCAACCCGGCCGCCGCGCACACCTGGGCGATGCCGTTGCCCATGGTGCCCGCGCCGATGATGCCAACCGATTCGATCATTGATCTTATCCTTTCATTCCCGTGAGCGCGGCGACGCCCGGCCGCCGCCGACGCACATGGTTACCAGGGCGTGGCGGCCGCGCCTACGATGCAGTTCGCGGATGGCCCTCGCCGTGATGATCCGGGCCGGGGGCGCGAAGCCTCCGGCCCGGAGCCATCTTCGGTGAATTGACGCCGGTGAGGGCGTCAGTGCGCCGACGCGGCGGCGGCGCCGATGCCGGTCTGCGAGCGCACGTACTGGTCCTCGTACGCGGCGATCTCCGCCTTCGCCCGCTCGCTGGCGTCGAGCTTGGAGACGACGATGGTCACCAGGAACGCCAGCGACATGGAGAACAGCGCCGGATGCTCGTAGGGGAAGATCGGCGTCGCGTAGCCGATCACCGCCACCCACACCGTCTTCGACAGGATCACCAGGACCACCGCCGAGACGAGACCGGCGAGGCCGCCCCACAGCGCGCCACGGGTCGTCAGCCCCTTCCAGTACATCGACAGGATCAGCACCGGGAAGTTGGCCGACGCCGCGATGCCGAAGGTCAGGCCGACCAGGAAGGCGACGTTCTGCTTTTCGAACAGGATGCCCAGCACCACGCCGACGACGCCCAGCGCCAGCGACGACAGCTTGGACACCCGCATCTCCTGGGCCTCCGTCGCCTTGCCCTTCATGATCACGCGGGCGTACAGGTCGTGCGCGATGGACGACGCGCCGGCCAGCGCCAGCCCCGCCACCACCGCCAGGATCGTGGCGAAGGCCACCGCCGACATGAAGCCCAGCAGCAGGTCACCGCCCATCGCCTGGGCCAGGTGCATGATCGGCATGTTGTTGCCGCCGATCAGCTTGCCGCCCACCACGCCGCCCTCGAAGTACTTCGGATCGGCGCCGACGATGGAGATCGCCGCCATGCCCAGGACGCACACCACCAGGAAGAACATCCCGATCAGGCCCGACGCCACGAACACGCTCTTGCGCGCCTCCCGGGCGTTGGGAACGGTGAAGAAGCGCATCATGATGTGCGGCAGCGCCGCGGTGCCGAACACCAGACCCAGCGACATGGACACGGTCGACACCGGATCGGCCAGCATGGCGCCCGGCCCCATGATCCTGGCGCCGGCCTTGTGCGCGGCCATCGCCTTGGCGGCGACCGTCTCCAGGCTGAAGCCGAACTGCGCCAGCGTCAGCACCAGCAGCAGCATGCCGCCGCCCAGCATCAGACAGGCCTTGATGATCTGCACCCAGGTGGTGGCGATCATGCCGCCGAAGGTGACGTAGATCACCATCAGCACGCCCACCAGCACCACGGCCACCGCGTAGTCGAGCCCGAAAAGCAGTTTGATGAGCTGCCCCGCGCCCACCATCTGCACGATCAGGTAGCAGACCACCACCGTCAGCGAGCCGAGCGCCGCGAAGGTGCGCACCCTGGACTGGTCGAGACGGTAGGACGCGATGTCGGCGAAGGTGAAGCGGCCCAGGTTGCGCAGGCGCTCCGCCATCAGGAACAGGATGATCGGCCAGCCGACGAAGAAGCTGACCGTGTAGGCCATGCCGTCGAAGCCGGTGAGGTAGACGAGGCTGGAGAGGCCCAGCAGCGTGGCCGCCGACATGTAGTCGCCGGCGATGGCCAGCCCGTTCTGCAAGCCGGAAATGCCGCCGCCGGCGGTGTAGAAGTCCGACGCCGAGCGCGTGCGCTTGGCCGCCCAGTAGGTGATGGCGAGCGTCAGCCCGACGAACGCCACGAACATGGCGATGGCGATGGGGTTCACCGACTGCTTGTCCGCCACCGCCATGTCGCCGGCCGCGAGCGCCGGCCCGGCAACGAGCAGGGCTGCCGCGAAGACCGATGCGAATGCCGTCCTCATCGTCCGCTCTCCGCCACGATCTCGTTGTTGAGGTCCTCGAACTCGCCGTTGGCGAAGTGCGAGTAGACGCCGGTCAGCAGCCACGACAGCACGATGACGATGGCGCTCAGCGGAAAGCCGACGGAGATGGCCGATCCCTGGGCGATGGGCGTGCGCAGCGCATCGGGCGCGAAGGCGACGGCCATCATCAGCGCGTAGTAGGCGCCCAGCACGACGACCGAGAGGAGCAGCGCCAACCGCCCGCGTTTCTTGACCAGCGCGTGGAACTTTGGGTTCTGGCGAACCCGCTGGTAGACAGGATCGGACATGTTTCCCCCGATGACTTGGTTTTGGCGGGGAATGCTCCTACCAATCCATTGTTTCCCGAATTTCCATTAATTGTGACGAATTGTGTTCCACGCGAAAATTCGCCGCCGCACAAGGCTTGCCGCGGCGGGGCGGATGGGGCCACAGTCGGGCCGCCGCCCAGACAGGCCGCCCAGACACGCTACCCAGACACGCCGCCGCGCCGATCGAGAGCCATGGCCCACTCCCGCCTGTTCCTCCGCCTGTTCTCCAGCGTCCTGCTGGTGGTGTTCCTCTTCTCGTCGGCCTACTACCTGCTGTCGGTGCCGCTGGTGAAGGAGAAGGCGTACCAGATCGAACTGGACGCCAGCCGCACCATTCTCGACAACGTCCATGAGATGGTCGGGCGGATCCGTGCCGACCTCGACGAACAGCGGGCCTCCATCGTCGAGACCTTCAAGTCGGAGATGCGGACCAAGGTGGCGCTGGCCGCCGGCTACATCGACTACGTCCTCGACCGCAAGCAGCGCGGCGAGATTTCCCGCGAGGAGGCGGAGCGCCTGATCTACGACGGGCTGAAGGCGTTCCGCCACGGCAAGGACGACTACATCTGGCTGACCAACCACGACGCCGTCCTGCTGTCGCACCCCGATCCCGACTGGGCCGGTCACAGCGCCGCCGACGTGCAGGACGAGCAGGGCCGCTTCATCGTGCCCTCCATGATCGAGCGGGCGCGGCGCGAGGGCGAAGGCTACCACATCTACCCGTGGCGGCGGCCGAGCGCCGATCCGCCGGTGCAGAAGATGTCGTACTTCCGCCACCTGCCGCGGCACGGGCTGGTCATCGGCGCCGGCGCCTACCTGGACGACATGGACGCCGCGGTCGAGCGCCGCATGAAGGACGCCATAGAGGACCTGCGCCAGGCCCTGCGCAACATCCGCATCGCGCGCACCGGCTACGTCTACATCTTCGACTCGACCCGGCGGATGCTCATCCACCCCAACGCCAACATCGAAGGGACGGCGTTCGGCGACCTCCGCGACCCGGCGACCGGCGCCTTCATCGGCGAGGCGCTGATGCGCGCGGCGCACGAGAACCGCTATCTGCGCTACCTGTGGGACAAGCCGGACGACCCCAACAACTACGCCTACGAAAAGATCTCCTGGGTCCGCCACGTGCAGGGCCTGGACTGGTACATCGCGTCGAGCGTCTACGAGGAGGAACTGCGCAGTTCCTCCACCGTGCTCGGCAACCGGCTGTTCGCCGTTTCGCTGGGCGTCATGGTGCTGGGCGGCGGACTCGGTTACGTGGGTGCGCGCCGGCTGGTCCGCCCGCTGCGCCAGCTCGCCGCGACCGCCGCGCAAGTCCGCGCCGGCAACCTGGACGCGCGCAGCGGCATCGTCCGCAACGACGAAATCGGCGATCTGGCGGCGACGTTCGACGGCATGGTCCGCCGCGTGAAGGACGACATCGCCACGCTGGACAGCCGGGTCAAGGAACGCACGGCGGCGCTGGAGGAGGCCGAGGCGCGCCAGCGCCTGATCCTCGACGCCATCCCGGCCGCCATCGCCTACCTCGACGGCAGCGAGCGCCTGCGCTTCGTCAACCGGCGCTGGATGGAACTGCCCCACGCCCGCACCGGCCACATCCTCGGCCGCCGCCTGTGTGACGCCGTTCAGGCGGACGCCTATGGGCATCTGGCGCCCTACCTGGAACGCGCCCGCGGCGGCGAGACGACCAGCTTCGACTACGCCGCCTCCACCGGCGACGGCCGGCCGCTGATCACCCGCAACACGCTGATCCCGCAGCAGGGTGCGGGCGGGACGACCATCGGCTTCTTCGTGCTGTCGCTGGACGTGACCGACGAGAAGGAGCGCCAGCGCCACCTGGAGGAGGCGGAGCGGCTGAAGGCGGTGGGCCAGTTGGCGGGCGGCCTCGCGCACGACTTCAACAACCTGCTCACCATCATCCTCGGCAATCTGGCGGTGGCGCGCGAGCGGTTCGCCGACCTGGGCGAACTCACCGCCTGTCTGGAGCCGGCGCAGCGCGCCAGCCGGCGCGGCGCCGACATCACCGCCCGCCTGCTGGCGTTCGCGCGCCGCCAGCCGCTGAAGCCCCAGCAGGTCGAGGTGTGCGCCCTGGTGCGGGAGATGGCCGTGCTGCTCCGCCGCTCGCTGCCCCCCACCATCACCATGGGCACGCCGTTGCCGGACGCCGCCGCCTGGGCGACCGCCGACCCCACGCAGTTGGAGAACGCGCTGGTCAACCTCGTGCTGAACAGCCGCGACGCCATGCCCGACGGCGGCACCTTGACCATAACGGTGCGGCCGTGGGATGCGGCCGGCGGGGAGGATTTCGACGAACCGCCGACCGCCGGCCGCTATGTCGAAGTCCAGGTGCGCGACAGCGGCTGCGGCTTCACCCCCGGCGCCGCCGCCCGCGCCTTCGAACCCTTCTTCACCACCAAGGCGCTGGGCTCCGGCCTCGGCCTGTCGATGGTCTACGGATTCGTCAAGCAGTCGGGCGGCTACATCCGCATCGACAGCGCCCCCGGCGAAGGGACGGCGATCACGCTGCTGCTGCCCGAAGCCGAGGCGCCGGCCATCGAGGATCCGGCCGGCGCGCCGAACAACGAGGCGCCGCCGTCGGCCTGGCACGGAATGCTGGCGCTGGTGGTGGAGGACGACGCCGACGTGCGGCTGGTGATGCGCCAGCAACTGATGGACCTCGGCCTGTCGGTGATCGAGGCGGCCAGCGGCGACGAGGCCATGGAACTGGCCGACCAGATCGACGACCTGCGGCTCGTGGTCTCCGACATCGTCATGCCCGGGGTGTCGGGCCTGACGCTGGCCCGGCACCTGCGCGCCACGCGGCCCGACGTGCAGGTCATCCTGGTCAGCGGCTTCTCCACCGAGGAGCTGGACGACCGCGAGGGGCTGGCCATTCTCGGCAAACCGTGGGAAAAAAGCGAGCTGGCGGCGGCCATCCGGCTGCCCGCCGCCGTCTGACCGGGACTATGCCTGAGACATGAGCGCGCGCATGGGCGGGAGGAAGATCGTATACGTGGTCGACGACGACCCCGACGTCCGCGACCTGCTGCGCACCGCGCTGGGCGGCTTCGGCTACACGGTTTCCGTCTTCGGATCCGGCCAGGCGGTGCGGACGGCCATCCGCCGCGAACCGCCGGACGTCGCCATCGTCGACCTCGGCCTGCCGGACATGGACGGGCTGACGCTGGTGCGCGAACTGTGGGAGGACGTGCGCTTCGGCGTCATCGTCCTGACCGGCCGCGGCGACGTGTCCGACCGCGTGCTGGGGCTGGAGCTGGGGGCCGACGACTACATCGTCAAACCCTTCGAGCCGCGTGAGCTGGTGGCGCGGGTCAACACGGTGATCCGCCGGCGCGAGCAGCTCATGGCCGCCGGCCGGAGCGCCGCCGCGGGCAAGGCGCGCTTCGCCGGCTGGACCTTCGACGTCGGCGACCTGACGCTGACGTCCGACGAGGGACAGCGCGAGACGCTGACGGCGGCGGAAGCGGCGCTGCTGTGCATGCTGCTGAAGGCGCCGCGCCGGGTGCTGTCGCGCGACCAGCTGCAGAGCGACGAACTGGAACGCGGCGACCTGCCCTTCGAACGCGCGGTGGACGTTCGGATTTCCCGCATCCGCAAGAAGATCGAGCGCGATCCCCGCGCGCCGGCGCTGATCCGCACCGTGTACGGCGCCGGCTATTTGTTCTCCGCCGACGTGACCTGGCTGAACGGGTAGCACGTCCCGCGGTGTTTCGAAGCCGCCGCCACAATTCGCAACAATTCGGAGAAACTTGAGCAAAGAGGCGCCGCTACGCTCCGGGCCAACGCCGCGACCAACGCGCCGACGTCCAAGCCTGGGGAAACGAAGCCATGGGTGCTGTCAACCCGTTCAGCCTGCATCTCGACAAGAACGCCGCCAACCACGTGGCGCTCACGCCGCTGACCTTCCTGGAACGCGCCGCCAGCATCTGGCCGGACCGCGTCGCCGTCGTGCACGGCCCCATCCGCCGCACCTGGGCCGAGACCTTCGCGCGCTGCCGCAAGCTGGCCTCGGCACTCGCCAGGCGCGGCATCGGCAAGGGCGACACGGTCGCCATGCTGGCCGCCAACACGCCCGAACTGTTCGAAGCGCACTTCGGCGTGCCGCTGGCCGGCGCCGTGCTGAACGCCATGAACACCCGCCTGGACGCCCCGGCCATCACCTTCATGCTGGAGCACAGCGAGGCGAAGATCCTCATCTGCGACCGCGAATTCTCAAAGATCGGCAAGCCCGCGGTGGCGGCGATGGCAAATCCCATCCCGGTCATCGACATCGACGACCCGCAGTTCGCGGGCGGCGAGCTGTTCGGGGAGTGCGACTACGAGGCGCTGGTGGCCTCCGGCGACGCCGATTTCCCCTGGACGATGCCCACGGACGAGTGGGACGCCATCACGCTGAACTACACCTCCGGCACCACGGGCAACCCGAAGGGCGTCGTCTACCACCACCGCGGCGCCTACCTGAACGCGGTGTCGAACGCGCTGTCCTGGAGCATGGGCGACGGCCCGGTGTACCTGTGGACGCTGCCGATGTTCCACTGCAACGGCTGGTGCTTCCCGTGGACGCTGGCGGTGGTGGCGGGCACCTCGGTCTGCCTGCGCGCCGTGCGCCCCGACGCCGTGCTGGCCGCCGTCCGCGACGAGAAGGTCACCCATTTCTGCGGCGCGCCGATCGTGCTGAACATGATCAACAACGCGCCGGCCGAAATGAAGGCCGGCATCGACCATAAGGTCAAGGTGATGACCGCCGGCGCCGCCCCGCCCGCCGCGGTGATCGCCGGCATGGAGCGCATGGGCTGGGAGGTCACCCACGTCTACGGCCTGACCGAGGTGTACGGGCCGGTGACGCTCTGCGTCTGGCACGACAAATGGAACGGCCTGGACCTGGACGAAAAGGCGGCGCTGAAGGCGCGCCAGGGCGTGCGCGGCCCGATGCTGGAAGGCGTCATGGTCGCCAACCCCGCCACCATGCAGCCGGTGCCCAAGGACGGCACGACCATGGGCGAGGTCTTCATGCGCGGCAACAACGTCATGAAGGGTTACCTGAAGAACCGGGAGGCTACCGAGGCGGCGTTCGCCGGCGGCTGGTTCCAGACCGGCGACCTCGCCGTCTGGCACGAGGACGGCTACCTGGAGATCAAGGACCGCTCGAAGGACATCGTCATCTCCGGCGGCGAAAACATCTCGACCATCGAGGTGGAGGACGTCCTCTACCGCCATCCCGCCGTGCTGGAGGCGGCCGTGGTCGCGCGGCCCGACGCAAAATGGGGCGAGACGCCGTGCGCCTTCGTCATCCTGAAGGAGGGCGCGACGGCGACCGAAGCCGACATCATCGCCTTCTGCCGCGAGCACATGGCGCATTTCAAGGCGCCGCGCACGGTGGTGTTCCGCGCCCTGCCGAAGACCTCCACCGGCAAGATCCAGAAGTACGTGCTGCGCCAGATCGTGAAGGAGCTGTGAGCGTGAAGCTGTTGTGCGCGGTGAAGCGGGTCGTCGACTACAACGTCAAGGTCCGCGTGAAGAGCGACACGTCGGGCGTGGAGACGGCCAACGTCAAGTTCTCCATGAACCCCTTCGACGAGATCGCCGTCGAGGAGGCCGTGCGGCTGAAGGAGGCCGGCAAGGCCAGCGAGATCGTCGCCGTCTCCATCGGCCCGGCGGCGTGCCAGGAAACGCTGCGCACCGCGCTCGCCATGGGTGCGGATCGCGCCATCCTGGTGCAGACGGACGCCGAGGTGCAGCCGCTGGCCGTCGCCAAGATCCTGAAGGCGCTGGTGGAGAAGGAGCAGCCGCGGCTGGTCCTGCTCGGCAAGCAGGCCATCGACGACGACAGCAACCAGACCGGCCAGATGCTGGCGGCTCTGCTGGGTTGGCCGCAGGGCACCTTCGCCTCCAAGGTGGCGCCCGGCGAGGGCACCCTCACCGTGACGCGCGAGATCGACGGCGGCCTGGAGACGCTGGAGCTGACGCTGCCGGCGGTGGTCACCACCGACCTGCGCCTCAACGAGCCGCGTTACGCCAGCCTGCCCAACATCATGAAGGCCAAGAAGAAGCCGCTCGACACCGTCACCCCGGACGCGCTGGGCGTCGACGTCGCCCCGCGCCTGACGACGCTGAAGGTGGTCGAGCCGCCCAGCCGCACGGCCGGCGTCAAGGTGCCGGACGTGGCGACGCTGGTGAACCGGCTGAAGAACGAAGCGAAGGTGATCTGACGATGCGCACCCTGGTCATCGCCGACATCGAGGGCGGCGCGCTGAAGCCCGCCACCCTCAACGCCGTCTCCGCCGCCGGGAAGATCGGCGCCCCCATCGACGTGCTGGTCGCCGCCGGTTCCGTCCAGGCTCCGGCGCAGGCCTCGGCCGCCATCGCGGGCGTGGACACCGTGCTGACCGCCGAAGGCCCCGCCTATGAACACGCGCTGGCGGAACCGCTGGCCGCGCTGATCGTGGCGCAGGCCGGCGGCTACACCCACATCCTCGCCCCGGCCACGGCGACCGCCAAGAACGTGCTGCCGCGCGTGGCCGCGCTGCTGGACGTGGCGCAGGTCTCCGACATCCTGTCGGTGGAGGGGGCCGACACCTTCACCCGGCCGATCTACGCCGGCAACGCGATCGCCACCGTGCGGTCGGCCGACCCGGTGAAGGTCGTCACCGTGCGCACCACCGCCTTCGAGGCGGCAGCCGCCAGCGGCGGTGCGGCGGCGATCCGCCCGGTGGACGGGGCCGGCGATTCCGGCCTGTCGCGCTTCGTCTCGGCGCAGCTCGCCAAATCCGAACGGCCGGAGTTGACGGCGGCCCGCGTCGTGGTGTCGGGCGGGCGCGGCATGGGCTCGGGCGACAACTTCCCGCTCGTCGAGCGGGTCGCCGACGCGCTGGGCGGTGCGGTGGGCGCCTCGCGCGCGGCGGTGGACGCCGGCTTCGTGCCCAACGACCTGCAGGTCGGGCAGACCGGCAAGATCGTGGCGCCCGAGCTGTACGTCGCGGTCGGCATCAGCGGCGCCATCCAGCACCTCGCCGGCATGAAGGACAGCAAGGTCATCGTCGCCATCAACAAGGACGAGGAAGCGCCCATCTTCCAGGTGGCCGACTACGGGCTCGTGGCCGACCTCTTCAAGGCGCTGCCGGAGCTGGAACAGGCGCTGGGCGCCTGAACGAAAAAGCGCTGGGACACGGGAGAGAACACCAAGATGACCTACACCGCACCACTGCGCGACATCCGCTTCACCCTGGAAGAGGTGGCCGGCATCGGCGCCGTCACCGCCCTGCCCGGCTTCGAGGAGGCGACGAAGGACCTGTGCTCCTCCATCCTCGACGAGGCGGCCAAGATCGCCGGAGAGGTGCTGGCGCCCTTGAACCGCGTCGGCGACACCCAGGGAGCCAGGTGGACCGACGGCACGGTGACCACGCCCGACGGCTGGTCGGACGCCTGGAACACCCTGGTCGAGGGCGGCTGGAACGGCCTGCCGTTCGACACCGAATGGGGTGGCATGGGCCTGCCGAACGTGCTGAACACGGCGGTGCAAGAGATGTGGCACGCCGCCAACATGGCCTTCGCGCTCAACCCGATGCTGACGCAGGGGGCCGTCAACGCGCTCCAGCAGTTCGCCTCGGAGGACCTCAAGCGGACCTACCTGCCGCGCATGGTGTCGGGCGAGTGGACCGGCACCATGAACCTGACCGAGCCGCAGGCGGGCTCCGACCTTGCCGCCATCCGCTCGAAGGCGGAGCCGGTGGGCGACGGCAGCTACAAGGTCTTCGGCCAGAAGATCTTCATCACCTACGGCGACCACGACCTGACCGAGAACATCGTGCACCTCGTGCTGGCCCGCCTGCCGGATGCGCCGGCCGGGGTGAAGGGCATCTCGCTGTTCGTGGTGCCGAAGTTCCTGGTCAGCGCCGACGGCGGCATCGGCGCGCGCAACGACGTGTCCTGCGTGTCGATCGAGCACAAGCTGGGCATCCACGCCAGCCCCACCGCCGTCCTGTCCTTCGGCGACAGGGGCGGGGCGCGCGGCTGGCTGGTGGGCGAGCCGCACAATGGGCTGGCCTACATGTTCGTGATGATGAACCACGCCCGGCAGTCGGTCGGCCTGCAGGGCCTCGCCATCGCCGAGCGCGCCTACCAGCAGGCGCTGTCCTACGCCCGCGAGCGGGTGCAGGGCACGCCGGCCGGCTGGCGCGGCGAGGGCCGCACGCCCATCGTCAACCACCCCGACGTGCGCCGCACGCTGATGGGCATGAAGGCCCGCATCGAGGCGATGCGCGGCATCCTCTACACCGCCGCCGCCGCGCACGACGTCCGCCACCACGCCGCCGACGCCGAGGCCCGCGCCGCGGCGGCGACGCTGGAGGAGCTGCTGACCCCCATCGCCAAGGGCTGGAGCACCGAGATGGGGCAGGACATCGCCTCGGCCGGCGTGCAGATCCACGGCGGCATGGGCTATGTCGAGGAGACGGGGGCCGCCCAGCACCTGCGCGACGCCCGCATCACCACCATCTACGAGGGCACGACGGCCATCCAGGGCAACGACCTCGTCAACCGCAAGCTGCTGCGCGACAAGGGCGCCTCCCTCGCCGCCTACCTCGCCGAGGTGACCGCCGACGCCGAGGCGATGGCGGCCTCATCCGACGCCAACCTGCAGGTCCTGGGCCGCGAGCTGGCGCTGGCCGCCCGCCGCACCGGCGCGATGGCGTCATGGATCGTGGCGCACGCCGTCGAACCGGCGCTGGCCGCGGCGTCGGCGGTGCCGCTGCTGAACGCCATGGGTCTGGTGGCCGGCGGCCACTGCCTGGGCATAGGCGCGCAGGCGGCGCTGCGCCGGCTGGCTGTGGGGGCGGCCGATGACGGCTTCCTGGCGGCCAAGCCGGTGACCGCGCGCTTCTACGCCGAACACCTGCTGGGGCAGGTGGAAGGCTTCCGCGCCGCCGTGGTCGACGGTGCCGCCACCGTGATGGCGCTGGATCCCGCGCAACTTTAGGCGCCCGCAGCCCAACCCGCACCTTCCGCTTTTGCGCCGCCGGCTGGCTCGCCGGCGGTGTCCGGACCTTTCCGCCCCGTGCGGGGGCCGGGCATTCCCCCCAGAGCCGCACTCGGCGGAGCGGCGTTCGCCGCCGCTCCGCCCATTCTTCCACACGGGGTTCGGACACATGACGACGCGCACCGACCGGGAAGCGATGGAATACGACGTGGTCATCGTCGGGGCCGGGCCGTCCGGGCTCGCCGCGGCGATCCGGCTGAAGCAGCGCTCCCCCGCGCTGTCGGTCTGCGTGCTGGAAAAGGGGTCCGAGGTGGGGGCCCACATCCTGTCCGGCGCGGTCATGGAACCGCACGCGCTGGACGAACTGATTCCCGACTGGAAGGACAGGGGCGCCCCGCTCGACACGCCGGCCGGCGACGACGCCTTCCTGTTCCTCACCCGCACGCGCGCGGTGCGCCTGCCCACGCCGCCGACCATGCGCAACCACGGCAACTTCATCGTCAGCCTGGGCGCCGTGTGCCGCTGGCTGGCGGCGCGGGCCGAGGAACTGGGCGTGGAGATCTTCCCCGGTTTCGCCGCGGCGGAGGTGCTGTACGACGACACCGGCGCCGTGAAGGGGGTGGCGACCGGCGACATGGGCGTGGGGCGCGACGGTCAGCCCACATCCCTCTTCACCCCCGGCATGGAGCTGCACGCCCGCCAGACCATCGTCGCCGAGGGCTGCCGCGGCAGCCTGACCAAGGGGCTGCTGGCGCGCTTCGATCTCGACCGCGAGTGCGATCCGCAGGTCTACGGCCTGGGCATCAAGGAGCTGTGGGAGATCGACCCGGCCAAACACCGGCCCGGCAGCATCACCCACACCGTCGGCTGGCCGCTCGACACGTCCACTTACGGCGGCTCGTTCCTCTACCACCTGGGCGAGAACCTGGTGGCGGTCGGCTTCGTCGTCGGGCTCGGCTACGGCAACCCGCACCTCAGCCCGTTCGAGGAGTTCCAGCGCTTCAAGACCCATCCCGCCATCCGCCCGACCTTCGAGGGCGGGCGGCGCATCGCCTATGGCGCCCGCGCCATCGCGGCGGGCGGCTGGCAGTCGATCCCGAAACTGACGTTCCCCGGCGGCGTGCTGGTGGGGGACACGGCCGGCTTCCTCAACGCGCCGAAGATCAAGGGCAGCCACGCCGCCATGAAGTCCGGCATGCTGGCCGCCGACGCTGTGGCCGCCCTGCTGTCCGCCCCGGACGGCGGCCGCGAGGCGACCGGCTATACCACGGCCTTCCGGCAGAGCTGGCTGGCGAAGGAGCTGCACGCCGCCCGCAACATCAAGCCGGCGTTCAAGTGGGGGCTGTGGCCGGCGCTGGCCTACGGGGCGCTGGACACCTACGTGCTGCGCGGCAAGGCGCCGTGGACCCTGCGCCACACGCCCGACCACGAGTCCCTGAAGCTGGCCGGCGCCCACCCGCCCATCGCCTATCCCAGACCCGACGGGGTGGTGACCTTCGACCGGCTGTCGTCGGTCTACCTGTCGAACACCAACCACGAGGAGAACCAGCCGGTCCACCTGCGGCTGAAGGACCCGGACAAGGCGCTGACGGTCAACCTCCCCTTCTACGACGCGCCGGAAACCCGGTACTGCCCCGCCGGCGTCTACGAACTCGTCGGCGCGGGCGACGGTGGGGAGCCGCGCTTGCAGATCAACGCGCAGAACTGCCTGCACTGCAAGACCTGCGACATCAAGGACCCGACCCAGAACATCGACTGGACCTGCCCGGAGGGCGGCGGCGGCCCGAACTACACGATGATGTGAGCCGGCCGCCTCGCGCCCGGAAGATCAGCCGGGCTCCGGGATGATGGGCTGGCCGAGAAGGCGGCACTGCCCGCGCACCACGGCCACCGTCTGCCCGTCCTGGTTGGTGATGCGGATGTCGTAGTAGGCCGTGCGCCCGCCCGACACCAGCTCGACGGCCTCGGCCTCCAGCCGGTCGCCGAGACGGGCCGGGGCGACGAAGGCGGTGGTCATACTCTGCGACAGCGTGGCGACGTTGCGCGAGCAGCAGGCGTAGGCGCACACCGTGTCGGCGAGCGTGAACAGGATGCCGCCGTGGCACAGGTCATGGCCGCCCAGCATGTCGTCGCGCACGGTCAGCGCCATGCGGGCGCGGCCGGGGCCGATCTCCAGCAGGTCGATGCCGAGCTGCCGGCTGACGCGGTCGCGCTTGCGGATCGCCGCCGCGACGGCTTGCGCCAGCGCTTCCCCGGCTTCCGCGTTCAGGGAGGGTTCCAACGGGTCGTCTCCTCAGGTCTGAAGAATGGCGATGGTGCAGGACTTGGTGTCGCCGTCCTTGTCGCCGCCCATGCAGTGGGCGAGGCCGACGCGCGCGCCGTCCACCTGCCGCGCACCGGCGCGGCCCTGCAGGTGATGGGCGATCTCGACCACCTGCGCCACGCCGGTGGCGCCCACCGGGTGGCCGCGGCTGAGCAGGCCGCCGGACGGGTTGACCGGCGTGCGCCCGCCCAGGGCGGCGGCGCCGCCCTCGACGAAGGCGCCGCCCTCGCCGGGGGCGCACAGGCCGAGCCCCTCGTAGTGCAGCAGCTCGGCGATGGTGAAGGCGTCGTGGCATTCCACGAGGTTGATGTTCCCCGGCCCCAGCCCGGCGCGTTCGTAGGCCAGCCGCGCCGTCCGCGCGTCGGTTTCCCAGTGCGCGAGGTCGGGGGCCGCGTCGTACGTCCCGGTCGTCAGCACCGAGGCGGCGACCCGCACCCGGCAGCCCAGCCGCCGGGCCAGCCGCTCGCCCACCAGCAGCACCGCCGCCGCACCGTCCGCGATCGGGCAGCATTGCAGCCGGGTGAGCGGCGTGGCGATCATCGGCGAGGCCAGCACCTCGTCCAGCGTCACCGGTTTGCGGAACATGGCGACCGGATTGCCGGCGGCGTGCGCGCGGTTCTTGACCGCCACGGCGGCGAGCTGCTCGGGCCGGGTGCCGTATTCGTGCCTGTGGCGGGCGGCGCGCAGCGCGAAGCTGGCCGGCGTCACGAGGCCCAGCAGGGTGTCGACCTCCGTCTCGCCCGAGTTGATGAGGCCGAGCTGCGGCACGCACATCTTCTCCGCACCCACCACCAACGCGGCCTCCGCCTCGCCCGCGCGGATGGCGGTCCAGGCGACGTGCACGGCGGTGGAACCGGAGGTGCAGGCGTTCTCCACGTTCAGCACCGGGATGCCGGCGATGCCGACCTCGGCCAGCACGTTCTGCCCCAGCGTCGAGGCGCCGAACAGCCGCCCGGCCAGCGCGTTGGCGAAGATGCCGAAATCGATTTCGCCCGGCGCCAGACCGCTCTCCAGCAGCGCGGCGCGGGCCGCCTCGGCGCCCAGCGAGACGACGTCGCGCTCGGTGTGCCGGCCGAAGGGGAGGACGCCGGTGCCGGCGACGTACACGGTCGTCATGCGGCGTCCTCCAGGCGGCGGAAGACCGGGCGCAGGCAGTCCTTGCCGTCGTTGCCGACGCCCAGGTTCCGGGCCACCAGCTCGACCCGCAGGCCGGGGGCGAGGGCGTCGAGGCTCTGCGGGTCGAACAGCCCGAAGACGCGCAGCCCCGTGCCGTCGATGTCGACGTAGCCGACGGCGTAGGGCGTGGGCAGGCCGTAGGGCGGCTTCACGCAGACAAGGGTGTGGGCGTAGACGCGGCCGGTGCCGGCGACCTCGATCGGCTCGGCGGGCTCCGGCGCATCCGCGCTCCAGGCGCGGCGCGGGAAGGTCAGCGCCCCTTCCGGCCCACGGCGGCCGGCCAGCAGCACCACGCGGCCGTCCGCACCGTCCAGCACGCGGTAGGCGCCGCTCAGTTCGGGGGGTAAGGCGGTGGGGGCGGTCATGCGCGGGCCTCCGCTTTCTCGCGATCCCAGGTATCCGCCGTCACGCCCTCGGCGCGCAGGCGGTACTTCTCCACCCGCTGCGTCGGCGTCTTGGGCAGCTCCGCCAGGACGCGGACGTAGCGCGGCACCATGAAGGCGGCCATGTTGGCGCGGCAGTGCGCGATCAGGTCCTCCGGCACCACGGCGGATCCTGGCCTGGGCACCACGCACACCATCACCTCGTCCTCGCCCAGGTCGCTGGGCATGGGGATGGCGGCGCTCTCCTGCACGGCCGGGTGGGTGTTGACAGTGCGCTCCACCTCGAACGACGAGATGTTCTCGCCGCGCCGGCGGATGGCGTCCTTGCGGCGGTCGACGAAGCGGTAGAAGCCGTCGGCGTCGCGCTGCAGCACGTCGCCGGTGTGGAACCACAAATCGCGCCACGCCTCGACCGTCTTGTCGGGCATGTTGCGGTATTCCAGCATCATGGCGTGCGGCCGCTTCGGGCGGATCAGCAGTTCGCCCGGCGTGCCGTCCGCCACCTCAAGGCCCGCATCGTCGACGAGGCGGACGTCGTAGTCCGCGGTCGGCACGCCGCAGCTTCCGGGCCTGCGCCGGTCGCGCGTGCTCATCAGCGGCAAGCCGATCTCGCTCATGCCGTAGCCCTCGATCAGCGTGACGCCGAAGCGCGCCTCGAACGCCTCGAACAGGCCCGGCCCGGCGCCCGCCCCCATCATGATCCGCAGGGGGTGGTCGCGGTCGGCTGGCGACGGGTCGGCCTTCATCAGCACCGACAGGATGGTGCCGATGTAGTTGAACTCGGTGCAGCCGTGCCGCCGCACGTCGTCCCAGAAGCGCCCGGCCGAGAACTTCTCGGCCAGCACCATGCGCGCGCCCGACAGCAGCGCCGGCATGGTGGACAGCACCTGCGCGTTGCCGTGGAACAGCGGCAGCGCGTTGTACAGGCAGTCCTCCGCGCCGTAGCCGGTGGCCTCGGCGATCAGCTCGCCCATGCGCACGGCGTAGTGGTGCGGCATCACCGCACCCTTGGACGGGCCGGTGGTGCCGGAGGTGAACATGATGGCGTAGGGGTCGGACCAGGTGACGCCCGGATCGTGGAAGTCGCCGCCGTTCGCCATCACCGCGTCCAGCCGGTGCACCGTGAGGCCGCTGGCATCGGCCGGCGGCTCGCCGGCCACCACGAGGTGCTTGAGCCCCGGCAGCCGGTCCGCCACGGCGGCCAGCGCCGGCACGAACTCGGCGTCAGCCACGGCCACGGTGCAGCCGGCGATGTCCAGCATGTGCGCCAGCAGGTCGCCTCGGTGCGCGGTGTTGATCGGCACCTCGACGGCGCCGATCATGCCGCTGCCGAACCACAGGGCCAGGAACTCCGGCCGGTTGCCCATCATGATGGCCACCGTGTCGCCCTTGCGCAGGCCCAGCGCCTGCAAACCGGCGGCGGCGCGGGCGCTGAGGTCCCAGAGGTCGCGGTGGGTGAAGGTCTGCTCGCCGAAGGTGAGGAACGGGCGTCCGCCCGGACCTTCGGCGCGCTCGCGCAGCACGGCATGCACCGTGCGTTCCTGCGGTCGATCGCTTCGGAACACGGGATGTCTCCTCGATATGCTGCGGGTCAGGCGGCGTGCGGCTGCGCCGGATCGGGGAAGGCGCCGTAGTAGCGCAGCACCTCGGCCGGCGGCCGCTTCTGCTCCCACTCCCGTGCGAAGGCGTCGTAGGGCTTGGCGCGGCGCAGCCGCTCCCGCCGGGCCTCGGCGCGGGCCGCCTCGGTGGCCGCTTCGTCCAGGTGCGGCGTGCGCGGATCGACGACCACGCGGTAGACGTCGCGCGCGGCCTCGGCCGAAACGCGGCCGACGCGCAGGTCCTGCAGCACGGACGCCGGGTCGCGCTGGAGCGGGTCGCCGTAGCCCGCCCCGCCGGTGATCGGCACGTAGTAGGTGTCGCCCGCCATGAAGGGCGACGGCGGGAAGGCGAGGTTGTGGAAGCTGCGCTGCCCCTCCTCCGCCGTGCCCTTGTGGTACAGCGCGCCCATGGAGTTGGGTAGGCCGGGGGCGGCGTCGCGCATCAGCGCGTCGACGTTGGAGCCGTGCACCGCCTGCACGAAGGCCGGCGGCGCCGCGCGCCCGCCGAAGATGCCGAGCGTCGCCGGGAAGTGCGCGCCGAAGCCCATGCTGCCCAGCCCGACCCACGGCACCCCGTGCACCTTCAGCCCGAAGCCGACGCCCGAGCCGCCGCGATACTTGCCGTGGCCGTAGGAGTTGTCGAAGAAGTTGCGGAACAGGTAGAGGAACGGCCGGTCGGCCTCCGTGCTCTCGACGTCGCCGCAGTCGCTCATGGTGGCGAAGAAGGCGCCGGCGCAATCGACGCCGTCGCGTCCGGGACGCCCGCCCGCACCTGTGGCGTTGATCTCCGGCGTGATGTCGGCCATCGGCTCGCCCCACTGGTTGACGCCGCCGAACACCGTCACCGCGAAGCCCGTGTACCACGCACCCACCGCCCGGCTGGGGTCGGTGGCGTAGGTCATGCGGGCGCCGGCCATGAACATGCCCTGGGTGAACGCCACCTGCGTGGCCGGCGCGTAGGACACCGGCACGTCGCCCTTGGCGTTGACGAAGCTGTTCTCCGGGAACCGCCAGTCGATGCCTTCCAGCAGGCCGTTGTTGGCCGGCAGGTCGTGGAACAGCCAGCCGCAGAAGTACACCATCGCCAAGCCCAGGATGCCCTGGAAGTAGCTGTTGACCGGCCGGTCCGGCAGCAGCGGAGAGGAGCCGTCGAGGACCAGCGTGATGCGCTCGCCCTTCTTCTCCACCGCGAGGTTGATCTTGAGGAGCTGGGATTCCGGCCCCGTGGTGTCCATGAAGCGCGGCTGGCGGTAGACGCCGTCGTTGAGGCTGGCGATCTTGCGCCGCGCCGCCTCGCCCGTCACCGTCAGCACCTTGCGCAGGGCACCCACGAAGAAGTCGTTGCCCTTCTCGGCGATGAAGTCGCGCACCCGGCGTTCGGCGATGCGGGCGGCGGCGAGGCGGGCCTTGAGGTCGAGGATCATGGTCCGCGGGTCGCGGGTCATGGTGGCGAGCATCGCCAGCAGATCCTCCTTCAGCGTGAAGTTCTCGCCGATCTTGATGGGCGGCACCAGCAGCCCCTCGTCGTAGCGGGACTTCGCCCCGTTCACCATGCCGCCCGGCTCAGACCCGCCGGACTCGCCGGTGTGCACGGCGGCGCCGATGAAGCAGACCAGCTCGCCGTCGACGATGACGGGCACGCACAGCCCCATGTCGGCGTTGTGCACGCCGCCGTAATAGGGGTCGTTGTAGAAGAAGGAATCGCCGTTGCGGATGCCCACCGACGGGTCGTCCTTCAGGTGCTTGACCAGGTACTTCACGGGAAGCTGGCTGAGCACCGCGTGGTGGTAGATGCCGGTGGCGCAGACGGCGAGGTCGCCCTGCGCGGTGTAGATGCCGAAGGCCACGTCGCCCCACCGCATGGCGGTGGAGGCGCCGAGCTTCATGGTGGTCTCCTTCCCCTCCAGCGCCACCATCTGCATCTTGTGCTGGAAGATCTCGAAATCGAGGTCGCCGACGGCGGCCTGCGCCGCCTGCTCGCGCGCGGTCAGGGGTTCGGGGCGCAGGCGGTGCACGACCTCGCTGTCGCGGCCGTACTTGACGGTGGGGGTGGGGGCCAGGGTCGTGATGGACATGGCGTTTCTTCCCGTAATTCGTGTGTGGCGTCGAACGGAAGGGCTCCTGACGTTGGGTTTTCGCTGGCGCTCAACCCAACCTACGGCTGACCGGTAGGTTGGGTTGAGCCGAAGGCGAAAACCCAACGTCGGACAGCGTCAGGCGCGTTCGAGGATGCCGTTGCGCAGCGCGTCCATGCGGTAGGTCCAGCCCGGCTCGACGACGTAGGTCGTGTCCGGCGCCTCGATCAGCGCCGGGCCGGCGATGGTGTTGCCCGGCCGCAGCGCCGTCCAGCCGAACACCGGCGTGTCGCGGTAGCCGGCCGCCGGGTCGAAGCAGGCCGGGCGGCTGCCCAGCCGCGCCGCCGCCGGGGGCTCCGCCCCATCCATTTCGGCGGGGGTGAGCGGTGCGTCTTCGGCCACCACGCTGGCGGTGAGGTAGAAGCACTCGACGTTGATGCCGCCGGCCGGGAACGCCGCCTCGGGCGAGTAGATGCGCGAGTACTCCTCGGTGAAGGCGGCGCACAGCGCCTCGACGTCGGCGGTGCCGTCCAGGGTCAGCCGGGGTGCCGTCACCTTGGTCAGGTTGTACTGGCTGCCGTAGCGCATATCGAGGTCGAGGCGCAGGCGCACCCGCTCCGGCCCGAAGCCTTCCAGGCGCAGGTCGCGCAGCGCCTGGTCGCGCAAGCTCTCGACCACTCCGTTGAAAGCCCCGAGGTCGGCCAGGTAGGACTGCTGGTCGTAGCGGAACAGCTTCAGCGTGCGCGACTGCTCCCACACCTGGCTGATCTCCATGCTCGACGCGCCGAACGCGCCGGAGACGGAGGAGACGGCCGGCACCACCACCGTCTGCGCGCCGATGTAGGGGGCGAAGCCGCAGGCGTGCGTGGCCCCGGCGCCGCCGCAGGCGAAGACGACGAACCGGCGTGGGTCGTGGCCCTTCAGCGCCACCTCGTTGAACACCTCCTGGCCCATGCGGGCGTCCACCAGCCGGCGGATGCGCCACGCCGCCTCCAGCGTCGGGATGCCCAGCGGCTTGGCGACCTTCTCGGTGATGACGCGTTCCGCCGCCTCGGCGTCCAGCGGCATGTCACCGCCCAGGTAGTTGTCGGGGTTCATGTAGCCGAGCACGAGGTCGGCGTCGGTCACCGTCGGCTCGGCCCCGCCCTGGTCGTAGCAGGCCGGGCCGGGCATGGAGCCGGCCGACTGCGGACCCACCTCAAGCTGCCCGCCCATCAGCTGGTTCACCCAGGCGATGGAGCCGCCGCCCGCGCCGATGGACTTCACCTCGATGGCGGGGATGTTGGTGCGCCAGCGGTCGATGACCGGGATGAAGTCCTGCGCGCGCAGCTCGCCCCCGGCCACCACGCCGATGTCGAACGACGTGCCGCCCATGTCGGTGAAGACGATGTTGCGGAAGCCCGCCAGCGCCCCCAGGCGGGCAGCACCATGCATGCCGGCCACCGGCCCGGCGTTGTGCGTCAGCACGGCACGGGTGCGCGACACCTTCTTGGTGCCGCCGGTGTTGTGGACGAGGATGACGGGTTTGCGGAAGCCGGCGGTGCGCAGCTCGGTGCCGAGCTTGCTCAGCTCCTGCGCCATGATGCCGTGGATGTAGGCGTTGACCACCGCCGTCATGGTGCGGGTGTATTCGCCGGTCTTGGGCGACACCTCGCTGGACAGGGTGACGGGCATGGCGCCCAGGTAGTCCTCCGGGTACTCCTCCTCGATCACCTGCTTGATCAGGCGCTCGTGCACCGGGTTGACGAAGGACCACAGCGTCGACACCACGAAGCCCATGGCGCCGCGGTCCACCAGCGTCTGCAGCTTCTCCAGGATCTCCTCGCGGGTCAGCGGCATGACGACGGCGCCGTTGCAGTCCAGCCGCTCGCGCACGCCCACCACCATGTCGGGTGCTATCAGCGGGGCCGGCTTTTCGATGGTGGCCATGTCGCGCGCCTCGTGCACCGAGGCGCCGTCGGCCCAGCTCCGGCCGCGGCCGATGAAGATGGTGTCCTCGAAGCCGGCCGTGGTGATCAGGCCCAGCTTCGGGCCGGTGCGCTCGATCAGCGCGTTGGTGCCGACGGTGGTGGAATAGCGCAGCGCCTCCACCCGCTCCAGGTACTGCGGCATGGACAGGCCGCAGCGGCGCGCCAGTTCGCGCACGCCGCGCATGAAGCCGACGGACAGGTCGTAGTGCGTGGTCGGGGTCTTGCAGGTGACGATGCGGCCGTCAGCCCCCACCGAACAGAGGTCGGTGAAGGTGCCGCCGATGTCGATGCCGACGTTGAAGCCCATGGGTGTCTCCTCCGGTAGCGGCCGTTCAGCGGTGCAGGGCACCGAGGGCCGTCTTCGTCTCGATGATCCGTTCGAGGTCGGCGCTTGGCGCCAGCGGCCCGGCCGAGGACAGCGCCAGCAGCGGGCCGCCCGCCGCCTGCCTTGCCGCACCGGCCAGCGCTGCCGCAGCCTGCGGGTCGTCCAGCGGCAAGGGCAGTACGGCACCGCGCCAGCTCCCCTCCCCCAGCGCCGCCGCCAGGGCGGCCGGGTCGACGCCGCCGCCGGCCCCGAGCCACAGGAAGTCGAGGCCGAGCGGGGCGAGGCGCCTTGCCTCTTCCGCAGCGTCCTCCCAGCCGCCGACGTGCACGGCGGTGGCCGCGTCGTAGTAGGCGGCCACTTTGCGCGCCGCCGCGTAGGCGCGCTTGAGCGTGCCGTCCACCGGCACGGACCGCGCCTCCGCGTCCTCCAGGAAGACCAGCAGGTCGGGGCGGGTCTGGCACACGGCCTCCGCCATGCGGGTCAGCACCGGGCGGACGGCGTCGAGCGCCTCCTTGTCCGGTACCTCCTTGTCCGCCCGGCCGCTCAACCGCCGCGCCAGCGTCGCCGGACCGGGAAGGGCGACGACGCAGCCGAGGCTGCCGCGCGCTGGCTCGAACGCGCGCTTCAGCGTGTCGGTGAAGCGGGCGAAGCGCTCGTCATCCGCTTCGTACGCCGCCTCGAAGCCGAAGCACAGCGCGTCGCCGCCGACCAGCGACGTGGCCTGCCGCACGGCGCGGGCGCACAGGTCGGGGTCGGCCTCCAGCGCCGCCGGGTCGGCCCCGGCGACGCGGGCGGCCAGCCCTTCCACCAGCGGCAGGAACAGGGGGCGGGGCGGCGGCTCGCCGCGCGCCAGCGCCGTGAACAGGGTGCGTCCATCCGCCATCTCAGGAGACCCCGTGCCGCGCCTTGAGCGCGTCGATGTCCAGCTCGATGTCGTGGGTGATCGGGTGGCCGGGCGGCAGGTACTCGTTCTCGATCAGCGTGCCGCAGCTTGGGCAATAGAACTCCAGCAGGCGGCAGAAGTCGGGATCGGGGGTGAAGCGGTAGGCCTGCCCCTCCACCAGCGGCGGGTGGGCTTCCTCCAGCGGCACCTCGGCGACCACGCAGCCGGTCTTGTAGCTGGCCCGCGCACTGGTCAGCGCGTGGCCGCAGGCGTGGCAGCACCAGGTCTCGTGCGGCAGGTCGATGTCGAGGTTTTCGGTGATCCGCACCTTCATGGTCAGGCCCCCATCTCCAGCACGAGGTTGTCGAAACGGTCCACGGCGGCCGACCAGCCGTCGGGCACGTAGACGGTGGTCTGGTTGGATTCGACGATGCAGGCACCCCGCAGCGCGTGGCCGTGGCCCATTTTCGCGCGGTCGAAGACCGGCACCGTCACCCGCCCGGCCTGCGGCCCCAGGTAGACCGTGCGCCGGCCGCGCGCCGCGTCCTCGACGCGGGTGGCCGCCACCGGCACCGGGCGCAGGCGGAAGTGCGGCACCGGCGCGCTGGCGAACAGCCCGGCGGTGGTGATGACGAGGTCGTCCTCGACGTCACCGCCCAGCACCGCGGCGGCCTGCCGCGACAGCTCCTCCAGCGCGTGCAGGTCGCGGTGGAAGTCGGGCGTGGTGGTCAGCTTGGTCTCCGCCCCGGTGGTGCGCGACTGCACGATCAGCTCGACCGCCCAGTGCACCTGCTCCGGCGCGAAGCCCTCGCCGCGCATGTCGCGTTCGCCGCGCCCGCGCATGGCGTCGATCGCCGCCGCGACGTCGGCCATGTCGCCGGCCGGGCGCAGCGTCGTCGCCACCCGCGTGTGGTAGAGGTGGCCGACGTCCATCAGCGACGAGGAATAGGCGGAGAACACCGCCGAGAACGGCGTCACCACGATGCGGCGGATGCCGGCCATTTCGGCGACGGCGCAGGCGTGCAGCGGACCGGCACCCCCGTACACCACCATCATCGGGTCGCGCCCGCCGACCTCCTCGCACAGGCGCTTGGTGGCGAGGCCCATGTCGGCGTCGACGCACGCGCGCACGCGCCACGCCGCCTCCTCCACCGACACGCCGAGCGGCCCGGCGACCCTGGATTCGAGCGCCGCCGCCGCCTTCGCGGCGTTCAGCCGCTTGCGCCCGCCCAGGAAATAGTCGGGGTCGAGCAGGCCGAGGACGAGGTTGGCGTCGGTCACCGTCGGCTCCGTGCCACCCAGGTCGAAGCAGGCCGGACCCGGCAGCGCGCCGGCCGAGCGCGGGCCGACAAGCACCCGCCCGCCGTCCACCGACGCGATGGAGCCGCCGCCGGCCCCCAGCGCGCGGATCGCCAGCATGGGCAGGTTGCAGCGGAACCCCTCCACGTCCGGGCGCAGCGCGTGGCTCGGCTCGCCCGCACGGACGAAGCCGATGTCGAAGGAGGTGCCGCCCATGTCGGCGGACACCACCAGTTCCGCGCCATAGAGGGCGCCGATCTCGCGGGCGCCCAGCAGGCCGGCGGCCGGACCGGAATTGTAGGTGTTGATGGCGCGCGTCTTGGCGACGCGGGCCGCCGCCCCGTTGTTGTGGCCGATCAGGAGTTGGCCGGGAAAGCCGTTCCGGCGCAGGTCCTCGCCCGCCTTGTAGAGCAGGCGCGTCAGCTTGCCGTGGATGTAGGCGTTCAGCACCGCGCTGTTGATCCGCTCCTGGTAGCCGGAGCGGCGGATGACGTCGGTGCTGAGAAACACCGGAACCGAACCCAGGTAGTCGCGCGGGTATTCCGCCTTGATGGCGGCGCGCACCGCGCGCTCGGCCGCGGGGTCGGCGTCGGCGCCGTGCAGCGCCACGACGAGGCAGTGGGCGCCGCGGTCGATCAGCGTCTGCGCCGTTTCCAGCACGCTGTCGCCGTTGCCGTCGACGCCCAGCACCATGTCGGGCGCCACGAGCGGCGCCTTGCCCTCGGCGTCCGTCGCGGGGGCGAGGTTCTCGCACCCCTTGGTGACGATCAGGCCGACCTTGGCGCCGGTGCGCTCGATGATGGCGTTGGTGCCGATGGTGTTGGAGAAGCGCACCACCTCCGCCTCGCGCAGCAGCCGGTCGACCGGCACGCCGAAGGCGTCGGCGCCGGCGCGGATGCAGTCGAGGAAGCAGGCGGTGAGGTCGTGCGGGGTGGTCGGCGTCTTCACCGTGCGGAACTCCTCGCCGTGCGCGAAGAAGCCGTCGGTGAACGTGCCTCCGGTGTCGATGTCGATGGTGTAGCCCATGGCGTGCGTATTCCTCCCGGGGGGCGCGGTGGCCCCGGACCTTGGTCATGCGCCGCGTTGTGTCCGCGGCGTCATTGCGGGTGGTGGTGGTGGCTCAGCCGGGTGTGGGCCCGTGCAGGCCGTTCAGGATGAAGCCGATGATCTCGCGGTGCACGTCGTCGGCCGGCAGCGGGCCGTCGCCGTGATACCAGCGGAGCTGCCAATTGATGACGCCCAGCACATTGAAGGCGAGAATCTTCAGATGCTCCGTACGGACGATGCCGGCGGCGCGCAGCGCCTCCAGCTCGCGGATGTAGATCGCCAGCACCTGACGCTGGACGTCGTGGTTGATCTTGTCGCCACCGACCGTCAGGCGGTCCTGCTCGATGAAGATCATCCGCAGTTCGCGCTGATAGCTGGTGGAGACGGTGAGGTGCGCCTTCACCAGCGCCTCGAATCGGGCCAGAGGGTCGGTGACGTCGGCCAGCGCGCCTTCCAGGCGCGCCGGCAGCGTCTTGACCGAATACTCCATGATCTCCAGCCAGAGACCTTCCTTGCTGCCGAAGTAGTGGTAGATGTTGGAGACGCTGACGCCCAGCGCGTTGGCGATGTCGCGAATCGACGTGCCGCTGAAGCCGCGCGTCGAGAAGAAGTCCAGCGCCGTCTGGAGGAGCACGTCGCGCGAGCTTGCGCCGTCCTCGCCCGGACGCGCCGGCGGTGCCGCGGCGGTCCGTCGATTTCTGGTGCTGGCTGCCGTCATACTCGTCCTCCCGGTGCGCTTTCTTGCGTTTTTGCCCTGGTGCCGCGGGCCGGCCGCTGCCTCTAGAGCGATCGTTCGATTCAAACCCAACCACATGTAAAAACGCTTGTCAAACGGATTTGTGTGCGCTCTAATTGCCCCAACACGTACTGAACGAACGTTCGATGCATGGTGTTGCCGATGGCGGCCCCTGCGGACGAACGTCGCGCCTTTGGGAGGAAACCAGCGCATGTCCCGCTTGAAGGATAAGGTCTGCATCGTCACCGGCGCCGCCAACGGAATCGGCGCCGCCACCGCCCGCGCCCTGGTCCGCGAGGGCGCCCGCATCACCCTCACCGACGTCGATGACGCCGCCGGAGAAGCGCTGGCCGCCGAACTGCGCGACGGTGGCGCGGACGCCGTGTTCCTGCACCACGACGTGGCCGACGCCGCACAGTGGGACGTGGTGTTCGAGTCGGTGCTGGGCCGGCACGGCCGGCTCGACGTCATGGTCAACAACGCCGGACTCGGCACCTACAATGACATCGAGACGGTGTCGCTGGAGGACTGGCGCCGCATCATGGGGATCAACGTCGACGGCACCTTCCTCGGCACCCAGAAAGCGATTCGCGCCATGAAGGAGACGGGCGGCGGCGCCATCGTCAACGTCGCCTCGGTCGCCTCCTTCATCGGCGCGCCGTCGCTGGCCGCCTACAGCGCCAGCAAGGGCGCGGTGCTGATGCTGACCAAGAGTGCCGCCACCTATTGCGGCCAGCGCGGCTACAACATCCGCGTCAACGCCATCCACCCCGGCCTGATCGAGACCCGCGCGGGCATCGAGATGGCGCGCAAGGCGACCGGTGCGGCCAGCAACGAGGAGGCGGTGGCCTTCTTCACCCAGCTCCACCCCATCGGCCGCATCGGCAAGCCGGAGGAGATCGCCGACGGCATCGTCTTCCTGGCGAGCGCCGAATCGAGCTTCATGACCGGTTCGTCCCTGGTCGTCGACGGCGGCTACACCGCCCTGTGACGGGCCTGTGTTGGGCCGCCCTTCGGTTGGCCCACCCTACGGATGCTTCGTAGGTTGGGCCAAGCGCCAGCGCGGCCCAACGGGACCGGCGGATCGTATCCCCATCTGGAACGAACGTTCGAATTAGGTGGAGCACGCGCATGCGACGCGCCTTGGGCCTGGCGGCGAAGGCCGGCCCTTTCCTCATCATTGCCGGCCTGATCGGCGCCGTGTTCGCCGTGAAGCTGGAACCGGTCGTCCACGCCGTGGCCGAACCGGCGCTGGCGCCGCGCGACCTGTTCCTCGGCGCCGCCGCGCCCGCCGACGGCGTGCTGTGGATGGTCGGGTCGGAGGGCAAGATCGTCCGCTCCGACGACGGCGGGCGGAGCTGGCGCGTCCAGCGCTCCGGCACCGCGCGGATGCTGCAGGCCGTCGCCGCGTGGTCGGCCATGGAGGCGGCGGCGGTGGGTGCCGACGGCGCCGTGCTGGTCACCCGCGACGGCGGCGCCACGTGGCAGCCGGCGGCGCCGCTCGACAAGCCGCACCGCCTGTTGGCCGCGGCGCTGGACGCAAGCGGCCGGCTGTGGGTGGCGGGTGAGATGGGCACGCTGCTGGTCTCCGCCGACCGGGGTCGCAGCTTCACCGCCGCCGCCGAGCCGCGCGACGTCGGTCTCAACGGCATCGCCTTCGCCGGTTCCGACACCGGCTGGGTGGTCGGCGAGTTCGGTGAGGCCCGCCACACCGCCGACGGCGGCCGCACCTGGACGGCCGTCGATGCCGCGCCGCGCAGCCTGATGGCCACCGCCGCCTGCGGTGGCGCCACCGGCGTCGCCGTCGGGCTGGAGGGCACGGTCGTGCGGACCGCCGACGGCGGCCGGACCTGGACGCCGGTCGCCACCCCACTGCGCGAACCGCTGTTCGCAGTGACCTGCGCCGACGGGCGCTGGACCGCCGTGGGCGACCGCGGCGCCATCCTCACCGGCAGCATCGCGACCGGCGACGCGCGGGCCGTGGCCCTGGCCGGCGGCCTGCCGGCGTGGCGGGCGGCGCTGCTGCGCGTCGGCGACCGCCTGCTGGCGGCCGGCGCGGGCGCCGGCTGGATCGCCGCCGATGGCCCCGACGGCCGCTTCATCCCCTTTCCGGGCTAAGGCCCACAGGAGCACGTGACGCCATGGAGCGCATCGCCGCCCTGATCATCCGTTTCCGCCTGCCGCTGCTGGCGGCCATGCTCGCCGCCTCCACGGTGGTGGCCTGGTTCGCCACGCAGATCCAGGTGCGCACCGATCTCGCCGACCTGCTGCCCGGCGACCATCCCTACGTCGCCGTGGACCGCGCCTTCCGCACCTCCTTCGGCAGCGCCAACATGGTCTCGGTCATGTTGGAGGTGGAGGAAGGCACCGTCTTCCGCGCCGACGTGCTGCGCGCCGTGCAGGGCATCACCCGCGACCTGGAGTACGTGAAGGGCGTCAACCCCTTCCAGATCAACTCCCTGGCCGCCCGCAAGATGACCGAGGTGCGGGCCGACGACAAAGGCATCGAATCGCGCCCGCTGATGTGGCCGGAGGTGCCGCAGGGCGCCGACGGCATCGCCGCCCTGCAGCGCGCGGTGGTCAGCAACCCGCTGGTCTTCGGCCGCTACGTCTCCGCCGACCTCAAGGCGGCGCTGATCACCGCCGACTTCTACGAGAACGCCGTCGACCACAAGGCGGTGTTCGAGCAGGTCGCCGGGATCGTCGAACGCCACCGCCTGCCCGGCGTCACCGCGCACGTGGTGGGCGAGCCCGTCCTCTACGGCTGGGTGGCGCAACACCTGCCGGAGACGGTGGCGGTGTTCCTGGCGACCGTGCTGCTGACCGCGTTCATCCTCTTCATCACCTCGCGCTCGCTGCGCGGCACGGCGCTGCCGCTGCTGGCCGGTCTGGCGAGTGCCGTGTGGGCGCTGGGCTTCGCGCGGATGCTCGGCTTCTCCTTCGATCCGCTGGTCGTGGTGGTGGCCTTCCTGATCTCCGCGCGCTCGGTGTCGCACTCCGTGCAGGTGGTGGCGCACTTCGACGACCGCGTGCTGATCGACGGGCTGGACCCGCGCGCGGCGGCGCAGCGCACCATCGTCGAGCTGTTCAAGCCCGGCACGCTGGGCGTGCTGACCGACGCCGGCGGCATCGCCATCGTGGCGCTGACCCCCATTCCGCTGCTGGAGAAGGTGGCGATCATCGGCTGCATCTGGGTCGCCACCATCCTGGTGACCAGCGTGCTGCTGACGCCGATCCTGCTGTCCTACGTGCCGGCCCCGGTCGGGTTCCGGCTGCGGGCCGACGTGACGCCGCTGCTCGACCGGCTGCTGGACGGCTGCGCCCGGCTGGCGCTGGGCCGGCGGCGCGGCTGGGTGGCCGGGGTGGCGGCGGTGGTCTTCGCCGGTTCGCTGGCCTACTCCTTCCACCTGTCGATCGGCGACGCCTCCTCCGGCTCGCCCATCCTGTGGCCGGAGTCCGCCTACAACCGCGCGGCGGCGGCGATCAACGCCCGCTTCCACGGTGCCGACCGCATGTTCATCGTCGTCGCCGGCAGCGAGCCCGACGCCATCAAGCGGCCCGAGGTGCTGCGCGCCATGCGCGACCTGCAGCGCTTCATGGAGGCGCAGCCGGAGATCGGCGCCACGGTGTCCATCGCCGACCTCATCCCGGCGATCAACCGCATCATCCACGAGGGCAACCCGCGCTACCAGGACCTGCCGGACGACCGCATGGCGATCGGCGAGATGCTGTACTTCTTCGGCACCGGCCTGGACGCCAGCGACACCGCGCTGTTCTTCGACGCGCAGTACCGCAACGCCTCGATCACCGCCTTCTTCACCGACCGGCGCGGCGACACGGTGGCGACCGCCATCGGCCGCATCAAGCGCTACCTCGCCGACCACCCGGTTCCGGGCGTGGAGTTCCGGCTGGCCGGCGGCGTGGTGGGCAACACCGCCGCCATCAACGAGATCATCCTGGCCGACCAGATCCGCTCCATCGCGCTGGCGCTGCTGGTCGTCGTGGCGTGCTGCCTGTTCGCCTACCGCGACGCCGGGTCGGGCATCGTCTTCATGGTGCCGGTGCTGCTGTCCAACGCGGTGACCTTCTGCCTGATGGCGGCGGTCGGCATCGGCATGAACATCAACACGCTGCCGGTGGCCGCACTCGGCATCGGCCTCGGCGTCGACTACGCCTTCTACGTCGTCGACCGCATGCGCGAGGAGACGGCGCGCGGCCGGCCGCTGCACACGGCGGTGCACGCGGCCCTGCGCGGCTCGGGCCGCGCCGTGCTGATCACCGGCGTCACGCTGTGCCTCAGCGTCTTCGTGTGGGCGGCCTCGTCGCTGAAGTTCCAGGCCGAGATGGGGCTCCTGATGGGCGTGTGGCTGCTGGTGTCGGCCACGGCGGCGCTCGTGCTCATGCCGGCGCTGGTCGTGATCTTCAAGCCGGAATTCGTCGTCGGCGCCCGCCCGCACCAGGGCGGCGCCGGAAAGGTGCCGGCCCGCTCCGACGGGGGCGGGCTGGCCTGGAAGTGCGCGGGGGAATGAACCGCCGGCCCCGGAGGGCCGGGGCCGTGGGGCATGCTTGGGAGGAAACACCAATGAAGGGTACGTCTGGAAAGAGAGTGCTGGCCGGCGCGGCGGTCGCGCTGGCCCTGGCGACAGGAGCCGGCCCGGCCGGGGCGGCGAGTTACGAGCTGGGCGGCGACGCCCGGCTGTCGGTCAACGGCTACGTCCGCCAATGGCTGTCGTTCAACCTGAACGACATGCCGGACACGCCGGACAACGACCGCGGACGCCTGAGCATGGCGCGTTCGCAGCTTCGCCTGGACACGACGCTGTCCACGCCGTTCCTCAAGCTGGTCGCCAGCGGCCGCGCGGCCGGCGAGATCGAGACCGGCTGGCTGCACGACCTGGAGCGCCAGGGTGCGGCCGGCGGCAGCGACCTGATGAAGAAGTACAACACGCTCGACGTGCGTGAATTCTGGGCCGAGACCACCTTCGACCGCCTCACCGTGCGCCTGGGCAAGCAGCAGGTGGTGTGGGGCGAGACCGACTTCTTCGTCGCCTCCGACATGGTGCACGGCTTCGATTACAGCTGGCGCGCCATGCTGGAGACGGAGAACGAGGAGCTGCGCAAGCCCCTCATCCTCGCCAACGCCATCCTCCAGGTGCCGGAGGTGGACGGCTCGCTGCAGGCGTTCGTGCGGCCGGGCCTCGACCGCGGGCGGGACATCGGCAACACCTTCGACACCTGGGGCGGGCGCTGGTCGCCGCAGCCCTACCGCGGCTTCTGGCGCGACGGCTTCGTCGGCCGCGACGCGCGGCATCCCGAGGGCGACGTGCGCGATCCCACCTACGGCGGGCGCTGGCGCGGCATGATCGCCGGGGACATCAACTATTCGCTCCTCTACCTGCGCACCTTCCGGCCCGACCCGATCGTCAACCCGGCGGCCAACCCCTACGGCGGGCGCACGCCGGGCGGCTTCCTGGGCGACGACTTCCACCCCATCGTGAACGTCTTCGGCGCCACCGCCTCGGGCTACGTCCCGGCCATCGACGCCGTGCTGTCGACCGAGGTCGCCTACATCCCGGACATGCCCTACAACTACGACAACCTGGGCGGCACCGGGCTCTACCCGGCCTTCCTGGTCAGCGCCGGGGCCATCCCGTCCAACGCCGTGGGCATCCGCAAGACGGACCTCGTGCGCTGGATGGTGCGCAGCGACTTCAACGTCGACCTGCGCAACGTGCTGGGCACCGATGGCAGCTCCTTCCTCTCCTTCCAGCTCTTCGACAGTTGGCATCCGGGGCTGAAGGACAGCGACAACCTGCTGTACTGGCCGGGCTTCCAGACGAAGCTGAAGCAGCACGCCTTCACGCTGACCGGCGTCCTCCAGCTCAGCTACTTCAACGACACGGTGAAGCCGGGCCTCGCCGCCGGGTGGGACATCAGCTACGGCGGCGCCTTCGTCATCCCCAGCGTCGACTTCGTCATCGGCGACCACCTGCGCATCCGCGCCGAGGCCGACCTGTTCTTCGCCCGCGGCGCGCAGTCGTCGCAGACCGACCGCTCCGACGACGTCGGCTTCATCAGCTTCTTCGACAACAACTCGCAGTTCGTGGTGCGCGCCACCTACCAGTTCTGACCCGACCCAGCCACGGAGGAAACGTCATGAGACAATTGGCCAAGCTGTGTGCCGCCGCCGCGCTGGCGGGCGCCGCCGCGGCGGGCGCCGCGCGCGCCGCCGAGCTGCCGCCCGGCACGGTGATCGACGCGCGCACCCTGGATGCGCGGATGAAGGACACCTTCCAGGGCAAGACGATCGCCAGCCTGCTTCCCGACAAGCTGGCCTGGCAGGTGCGCGAGAAGGGGCTGACCATCACGCTGAAGGCGTCGCAGCCCTGGACGGTCGACCGCCGCTATCAGGAGTGGACGGAGAAGAACCGCGCGGGCGGCGTGAAGATCGCCGACGGCAAGGGGCTGGAGAACTGGCAGGCCGGCGTGCCCTTCCCGGCCATCGACGCCGCCGACCCGCAGGCCGGCACCAAGGCGGTGTGGAACCTGCTGGTCGGCCAGCCGGTCGGCTGCTACTGGAGCCAGCCGCGCTACACCTTCGTCACCTTCGACGGCACCGGCGGCATCGAACGCGAGATGCTCTGGCGCTTCAGCCGCATCAACATGGTGGGCCGCTACTGCGACCCGCAGGGCAAGCTGACGCTGGGCGACGGCAGCGTGCGCTCCAAGGAGATCCTGGTGGCGCTGGAGCCGTTCGACATGCGCGGCACCGGCATGCTGAGCGCCCAGTTCATGAACGGCGACGTGGCGCGAAGCTGGGCCTACGTGCGCTCGGTGCGGCGCGTGCGCACCATCTCGGGGTCGAGCTGGATGGACCCGGTCGGCGGCGGCACCGACATGGTCAACGACGATGTCGACACCTTCAACGCGCACCCGAGCTGGTACAAGGGCCTGAAGTACCTGGGCAAGCGCTGGGTGCTGGCGCCCGCCAACACCGACGCCGTGCTGTGGCGCCCGGACGCCGGCAGCAAGAAGGACATGTACCCGGCCCTCGACCTGACCAAGGCGCCCTCCTGGTACCCGGCCGTCGCCTATGAGCCGCGCGAGGTGCACGTGGTGGAGACGACGCCGCCGCCCGAGCATCCGTACGGCAAGAAGATCCTGTACATCGACGCCCAGTACCCGCTGCCCCGCTTCACCGAGATCTACGACAAGCGCGGCGATTTCTGGAAGTGGGGCACCTGGATCAGCAAGAACGAGCGCGACATGGAGGGCAATCCCGTCGTCGGCACCTACGCCGGCGGCATGTACGACTTCAAGCGCAACCACGGCACGCTGTTCCTCTCCACGCCGCAGCCGATCTACAACGACCCCAAGGCGACCGAGAACGAGCTGAGCGTCGGCGTGCTCGAAGCCATCGGCGGCGGCTGACCGCATTTCCCAAGGTTCTCTCCCCCGGCGCCTCCTGGGCGGCGCCGGGACTTGGGCCCGGCCACGCGCCGGGCCCCTTCTTTTGGCCCCTCTCCGCCCCCGCCGGCGATCAGCCGCGACCCGCCACGCCGGCCGGTCCGGCGTGGATGCGGTCGCGCATGGCCTTGGGCGACACGCCGTACCAGCGGCGGAACGCCCGGCTGAAGGCGCTGACCTCCGAATAGCCCAGCAAAAAGCCGATGTCGGTGATCGGCACGTGCGGCTGGCGCATGTAGACGGTGGCCAGGTCCCGCCGCACCTGTTCCACGACGTCGGAGAAGGCCAGCCCCTCCTCCCCCAGCCGGCGCTGCAAGGTCCAGCGGGCGATGCCCAGCGCCTCGGCCACATCCTCGATATGGGGGTAGCCCTCGGGAAGGCAGGCGCGGATCTCGGCCTTGAGGCGGTCGAGGAGCCCCGGATTGCCCGTGCCGCAGGCGATTCCGACCAAGGTGCCGGTGAGCGCCGTGAGACGCGCCAGGTCGCCGGCCGGCATCCGGCGGTCCAGGTCGCGGTCGCGCAGGACCAGCGCGTTGGTCCGTTGCCCGAAATGGGCCGGCGCGTCGAAGACCGCCTCGTGCTGGCGCCACGCTTCCGGCCGGGGGTGTTCGAAATGCACCTCCTCCGGCGTCCAGCCCGGCCCCAGGCACGCGCGGACCACGTTCGCGAACATGCCCATGGTCAGTTCCGCGTCCTGCCGCCGCTCCACCACCTGCCCGTCGAGGATGCGGTATTCCAGCCGCAGCAGCGTCCCGTCGCGGCGGAAACGCGTCTCGGTCGCCTGCTGGTGGAACGGGAACAGCCGCGCGAGGTTGTCCAGCGCCGCCCCCAGCGTGGGCGAGGCCAGCGCGATGGCGCCGATCAGGCCCAGCATCTCCGGCTGGAACTGCCGGCCGTAGAGCAGGCCGAAGTTGTCGTTGCCGGTGTCGCGCGCGGCGACCTCCATCATCGCCACATAGGCGCGGAGGTCGAGCGCCAGCGTCGGCCGGTCCAACGCGCGCTCGTCGATGCCCGCGCGCCGCAGGACCCGGTGGGCGCGTCCCCCCTGGCGTTCGATGAAACCGGTGATGCCGCTGGCCGCCGCCGCCAGGATGTTGTGTTGCACAGCCCGCGGGCAGCGGCCGGAATTCTGCTGAGGAAATGATCGGTGCAGCGTCATGATACCGCCCTTTCCCTGACACGCCCGCCAATTCAGCAAACCGCGTGCCGTATCCGGGAAAGGACTCGCCGCATTTCCATAAAAGTTCAATTGGCCAATAGTTCTGGTGGGCCGCCATTCCGCCGGAGCGGCGGCCCGTCCCCCTCAATCAGTCCCCTCAATCAGTCCCCTCAATCAGTCATGGTGCGCGCCTCGACCTGCGCCAGGTTCAGCAGCGGATCGGTCTCGCCGTTGCTGCGCATGTCGGCCGTGAAGCGGTAGAACAGCCACGCCGTCGCCATCAGCGCCACGAACAGGCCGAAGACCAGCGCGTTGAAGTAGATCATCGTTCCCAGCGCCAGCAGCGCGAGCGCCAGCGACACGCCCGGGAACACGGGGTAGAAAGGGGCGCGGTACGGCCGTTCCAGCGCCGGCTCGGTGGCCCGCAGGCGGAACAGGCTGGCCATGCTCATGATGTACATGACGATGGCGCCGAACACCGACATGGTCACGATGTTGGCGGTCAGCGGCAGGCCGCCGATGGTCACCAGCTCGTCCGAATAGATCGCCACGATGCCCACCACGCCGCCGGCCAGCGTGGCCCAGTGCGGGGTGCGCCGCGTCGGGTGCAGTTGCGCGAACACCGGCGGCAGGAAGCCGGCGCGCGACAGCGCGAAGATCTGCCGGGAATAGCCCATGATGATGCCGTGGAACGAGGCGATCAGGCCGAACAGGCCGATCCACACCAGCATGTGCAGCCAGCCGCTGGATTCGCCCACCACCGCCTTCATGGCCTGCGGCAGCGGGTCGTTGATGTTGGAGAGTTGCGACCAGTCGCCCACGCCGCCCGCGAAGATCATGGTGCCGAAGGCCAGGACCACCAGCGTCAGGATGCCGCCGATGTAGGCGCGCGGCACGGTGCGCTGCGGGTCGCGGGTTTCCTCCGCCGCCATGGCCGCCCCCTCGATGGCGAGGAAGAACCAGATGGCGAACGGGATGGCGGCGAGGATGCCGCCCAGCCCCTCCAGCGACAGGCTGTTGGAGCCGGCCCAGCCGTTGGCGGTGAAGTTCGCCCAGGAGAAGCCCGGCGAGACCACCCCCATGAACACCACCAGTTCGAAGATGGCGAGAAGGGTGACGAACAGCTCGAAGGTGGCGGCGATGGACACGCCCGCGATGTTCAGCCCCATGAACAGCATGTAGGCGCCGACCGCGACCAGCTTGGGGTCGAGTGCCGGGAACTGCACGTTCAGATAGGCGCCGATCGCCAGCGCGATGGCCGGGGGTGCGAAGAGGAACTCGATCAGCGTGGCGAAGCCGGCGACGAAACCGCCGGTCGGTCCGAAGGCCCGGAAGCTGTAGGCGAACGGCCCGCCGGCGTGCGGGATCGCCGTGGTCAGCTCGGTGAAGCTGAAGATGAACGTCGTGTACATCGCCGCGATCAGGACCGTGGTGACCAGGAACCCCAGCGTTCCCGCCGCCGCCCAGCCGTAGCTCCAGCCGAAATACTCGCCGGAGATGACCAGCCCGACGGCGATGCCCCACAGGTGCAGGCCGCTCAGGCTTCGTTTCAGCTCGGGTTTTGCGCTCTCGGACATGCCGTGTACCCTCCTGCTTGCATTATGGTTGGACGATTTACGATCGTTCGACGGGGCGCGGCCCGGCCGTGGCCGGGTCCTGCAGGGCCGGGGCGTCTTCCTTGAGCGCGACCCCGGTCAGTTTCAGCCGCGCCGCCTCGTTGGCGAGCCAGCACAGCTTGTCGGCCGCCGCGCCGATGGGCAGGCCGGCGGCGTGGATGTTGGAGATGCAGTTGCGCCGGGAATCCGCGCAGCCCGGTTCCGGTGCCCAGGTCAGGTAGACGCCCAGGGAGTCGGCGGCCGACAGGCCCGGCCGCTCCCCCACCAGCAGGGCCACCAGCTTCGCACCCAGCAGCGCCCCGACCTCGTCGCCCAGCGCGACGCGCGCCTGGACCGCCAGCACCACCGGCGCCACCGACCAGCTCGTCAGGCGGTCCACGCAGGCATGCACCAGCGCTGCGGCGTGCGCCTGGACGGCGGCGGCCGACAGCCCGTCGGCGATCACGAAGGCGATGTCCCACGCCCCCGCCGGCAGCGCCGCCCGGCTCGCCGCAACCCGGCCGGCCGCATCGAGCCGGCGGCCGAGATCCGGCCGGCGCAGGTAGGTGGCGCGATCGGGTGCGGCGCTGTGCACACGGATGGTGGGATGCGGGGCGAGATCGCCGGCCAGCCGGTCGACGTCCACCGCCCCGTGCACCGCGTCGCGGGCGCGGGCGTGGGCGAGCTGGAAGTCCAGCAGCGCCCGCGTCGGCAGGCCGTCGCCGCTGCGGCCCAGCCCGATGCGGGCGCGGGTCGCGGCGCGGAAGCGCAGCCACGGATCGGTTTCGGCGCCGCCGGCCATCAGGCGATCCTCCCCAGCAGGGCCTGCGCCGTGGCGCTCTGCGGCCCGCGGGGCGACAGGCGCCGCCGCTCGTCCAGCCAGCCGGCCCTGTCCAGCCACGCCTCGAACTCTGGCGCCGGGGGGCGGTTCAGCAGGTGCCGCAGGCCGAGCACGTCGTGGTACGACAGGCTCTGGTAATTCAGCATCACGTCGTCGGAGCCCGGCACCGCGATCAGGAAATTGACGCCGGCGGTAGCGAGCATGGTCATCAGGACGTCCATGTCGTCCTGGTCGGCTTCGGCGTGGTTGGTGTAGCAGACGTCGCACCCCATCGGCACGCCCAGCAGCTTGGCGCAGAAATGGTCCTCCAGCCCGGCGCGGGTGATCTGCTTGGCGTCGTACAGGTATTCCGGCCCGATGAAGCCCACCACCGTGTTGACCAGCAGCGGATCGAACGCCCGCGCCACCGCGTAGGCGCGCGCCTCCACCGTCTGCTGGTCCACGCCGAAGTGCGCATCGGCCGACAGCGCGGAGCCCTGGCCGGTTTCGAAGTACATGACGTTCCGGCCGACCGTGCCGCGCTTCAGGGCGCGCGCCGCCTCGTGCGCCTCGCGCAGGAGGGCGAGCGAGACGCCGAACCCCTGGTTGGCCTTCTCCGTGCCGGCGATGGACTGAAACACCAGATCGACCGGCGCCCCGCGCTCGATTGCCTGGATGGTGGTGGTGACGTGGGCCAGCACGCAGGACTGGACCGGGATGTCGAAGCGCTGGCGCAGCGTGTCCAGCATCTCCAGAAGCGTGATGCAGGCCGGAACGTTGTCGGTGGCCGGGTTGATGCCGATCACCGCGTCACCCACGCCGTACAGCAGGCCGTCGAGCGTGGCGGCGGCGATGCCCGCGGGATCGTCGGTCGGGTGGTTCGGCTGAAGCCGGCTGGACAGCCGCCCCGGCAGACCGACGGTGGTGCGGAAGCCGGTGACGACCGAGCACTTCGCCGCCACCGTCACCAGATCGTGGTTGCGCATGAGCTTCGACACCGCCGCCGCCATCTCCGGCGTCAGGCCGGGGGCGAGCGCGGCCAGGGCCGCGGTGTCGGCCTCGTAGGACAGCAGCCACTCGCGGAACTCCCCCACGGTCATCGACGACACCGGCGCGAAGGCCCGGGCATCGTGGCCGTCCAGGATCAGGCGCGTGACGTCGTCGCTTTCATAGGGGACCAGCGCCTCGTCCAGAAAGGTGGACAGCGGCAGATCGGCCAGGACCATGCGCGCCGCCACCCGGCGCTCGTCGCTGTCGGCCGCGATTCCGGCCAGTTCGTCGCCCGACCGGCGCGGCGACGCGCAGGCCATGACCGCCTTCAGATCGTCGAAACGGTGCCGCTGCCGTCCCAGCGTGTGTGCGTATGCCGGCATGCCCAGACCCATGTCCCAAGATGCGGGAAGGACAGGGTGGCACGGGTTCCGCCGGGGGCAGTTGACATTCAAACACACGACGGCGTGCCGGACCGGGGATCGTCCAGGTGCGGCACGCCATCCGGTGAACGGGCGGGGTCATGCCCGCCGGCAAGGGCCTCGCGATGGTGGTCACGCGCGTCCGGCACGGCGGCGATCCGCGGGACGGGATGTGCCTGACGTCGTTCTCGATCGTCGCAAGCCGCATCTCGCTGCTCTCCTCGGTGATCTCGACGCCCTGCTCGCTCATTCGCGCCCGGGCGTCTTCCACCTTCGCATCCTCCATGGCCCCGACGATGATGCCGAACAGCCGGTTGAGGGTGGTTCGGCGACCCCGCCGTCGGCTCGCTCCACCGGCACGCCGTGCGGTGCCGCGGCGTGTTCCCCGCCGGCATGGTGGACGGCCGTGGCGAACGCCGAAGCACTTGGCGGAGCGCAGGCTTGCTGGGTTCCCCCCCTGCCACCCCGGACAGCCGAAGCAATCACGCGCGATAGCCACGACGCCAGAGGAAACAAACCGTCATCGCCCGCGACGCGCCGGGCGAATGGAGCGCGGCTTTGATTACAGACCTTGGCATTTGGGCCAACGCCACACCTTGAAGGCAATCGGGATTTACAGTGTTACAGAAATGCAATGCGGATGTGCATGGCCATCCATATCGCATTCACATCATGCGCACAACATGGCGTCCACTGTCATCTTCGTGGGTTGCAGAAATCCATCGGCCGTGTAGCGTGGCGAACTCTCGGCCATCCCCATCGCGATTGGAGAAACCCATGCTTCGCGCACTCGCCTTGTCTTCGCTGTTCGTCATCGGCCTCGCGGGGGCCGCCTTCGCGCAGTCGGCGGCGGGCGTCGTCGGCACCTACACCTACAACGGCACGGACACCGACGGTTCGCCCTACAAGGAGGCGGGCACGGTGGTGGTGACGCCCGAGAAGTCGGGCGCGCTCAGCGTCAAGTGGGACGGCGGCGACTACGTCGGCGTCGGTCAGGTCAGCGGCAACGTGTTCGCCATCGCGGCCGTGCTGGAGGGCAAGAACACCATCATGCTGATGACCGTGAACCCGGACGGCAGCCTGCAGGGGCCGTGGTGGCGCCGCACCGATCCGGGCAGCAAAGGCACCGAGGCCTGGAAGAAGAAGTAAGCGACATCGAAGGCGCTCGATGGCTTCCATCAGGCGCCTTCGACCGGCCTGCCATGACCGGTTATCGACGGAACGCGGACGCCCGTTCCCATCGGTACGGCCGTGGGCCGGGGGGAGCGTTGCGCCGGTTCCGGATGTGGCGCAAGCTCCGCACGGAGATCCCGTGAACGGCCTGGCTTTCCCCATGCGCGTGCTGCCCCGGCTGCTGCCGGCCCTCCGGACGGTTTCGCTGATGGCGGCGCTTCCGGTGATGGTTCTGCTGGCCTGGGCTCTCCTGGCCGGGGCGCCCGGGGCTTGGGCGCAGGGTGGCGCCCCGGCGCCCTGGAACGGTCTGGCCGGCCCCTTGTTCAGCCATATCGGACAGGCCGAGGGCCTGCCCTATCCCGTCGCCCTGGCGATGGCGCAGGACCGCGAGGGCTTCCTGTGGATCGGCACGCCGGGCGGTCTGGCGCGCTGGGACGGCTACCGGATGCGCGTTTTCCGGCACCACAGCGGCGATTCGGACACGCTGCCGGACAACATTGTCTCCAGCCTGCTGGCCGATGAACGTGGTCGCCTGTGGGTGGGCATTCTTTCGGGGTCCGTCGCCCGCTTCGACCCCGAACGGCAGGCCTTCGTCACCCACCGCGACCCGAACGGCGCCGCCGGCCGGATGCGCGGCATGGCGAGCGACGGGAATGGTGGGCTCTGGACCATCGGGACGAACGGGCTCGCCCACCTCGACACCGCGTCGGGACGCTGGCGGCGCGACGAGCCCGCCGAACTCGGCCTGCCTCCCGGCGAGTTCCAGGCCATCCACCGGGACCGCACGGGAACGCTGTGGCTGGGCACGCCGCAAGGGTTGATGCGCCGGGCGCCGGGCGATGGCCGGTTCCTGGCGGTCCCGGCACCGGGCGAGACCGACGCGGTCGTCCCGACCGCGCTGTTCGAGGACGGCGCCGGCCGGCTGTGGGTCGGCACCGCGATCGGGCAACTCGGCATGGTCGACGACGCCACGGGCGCCGTCCGCCTGCTGCACGCCTTCGTGCCCTCGGGCCAGCGGGTCTCGGCCATCGTCGAGCCGACGCCGGGCACGCTCTGGATCAGCGAGTTCGGCGGCGGCGTGCGGGAGCTGCGCACCGCCACCGGAACCATCCGCGCCATCCGCCACGATCCGCAGGACCCCACCAGCCTCACCGACGATTCCGTAACCGACATGCTGATCGACCGCTCCGGCCTGGTGTGGATGAGCACGTCCCGCGGCGTCGACCGGCACAACCCGGTGGACCATGGCCTGCTGACGGTCCTGCCGTCCGCCCCCAACGGGCTGCTCGGCAAGGACGTGCGCAGCATGAGCGCGCGTCCCGACGGCAAGGTCTGGCTCGGCTTCCGCAACGAGGGGATCGCGCTGATCGACCCGGTGAACGGCCGCGTCGCCGAGATGCGGCCGGGCCCGGCCCGCGGCCGCGGGCTGCCCCGGCAGATGGTCCAGGCCATCGCGGCGCTGTCGAACGGCGACGTCTGGACGGGGTCGCGCCTGGGGCTGCACCGGGCCGTCCCGGCGATCGGCCGGGTGCACACCTTCCTGCCGCTGCACGGATCGAACATCATGGTGCTGATGGCGGAGGAACCGGTGCTGTGGGCGGGCGGCGGCATGGGGCTGGCGCGCATCGGCCTCGACGACGACTCGCTCCACGTCTTCGCCAACGCGCCCGACCGCCCCGACAGCCTCAGCGACAACAGCGTGCAAGCGCTGCTGCGCGACGGCAAGGGGCGGCTGTGGGTGGGGACCCAGCGCGGGCTGAACCTGTTCGACGCCGGGACCGGGACCTTCCATCGTTTCCTGCACGACCCGGACGACCCCGAAAGCCTGCCGAGCGACATCGCCACCACCCTGCTGGAAGATGACCAGGGGCGCCTGTGGGTCGGTACGGGCAACGGCATCGGCATCCTGGAACCCGATGCGGGCGGAAAGCCGCGCTTCCGCCGCCTGGGCACCGCCCAGGGGCTGCCGCATGATACGATCACCAAGATCCTGGAAGACCGGGACGGCACCATCTGGGTGGTGGGCGGCGACCGCCTCGCGATGGTCGATCCGCGCACGCTGTCCGTGCGCACCTTCGGGCTGGTCGAGGGGGCGGGGATCCGCACCCACTGGGTCGGTTCGGGCGCGCGGCTGCCGGACGGCACGCTGCTGTTCGGCGGCTTCGGCGGGCTGACGGTCGTCCGCCCCAGGATCCAGCCGGAGTGGAACTTCCGCCCGCCGGTGGTGATCACCGAGGTGCGGGTCGGCGGCCGGATGGTGCCGGCTCCCGCGGGGGACACCCCGATCGTCGTCCCGGCCGACAACCGCCACGTCGAGGTCGAGTTCGCCGCGCTCGACCATTCGGAACCGCAGCGCAACCGTTACGCCTACCGGCTGGAGGGGTTCGACCGCGACTGGATCTCCGACGACGCCAACCACCGCACGGCCACCTACACCGGCCTTTCGCCCGGTTCGTACACCCTGCTGGTGCGCGGCAGCAACCGCGAGGGGGTGTGGAGCGAGCCGCCCTTGCGCGTGGCCGTCACGGTGCTGCCGGCGTGGTACCAGACGACCGGCTTCCAGATCGCCGTCGTGCTCGCCACGGCGACGCTGGTGCTGGCCCTGTTCCAGGGGCGCACCGCCATCCTGCGGCGGCGCCAGCGGGAACTGGAGCGGCAGGTGGCCCTGCGCACGGCGGAGGTCGAGGCGGCGCGCGCCCGCGCCATCGCGGGAGAGGCCAGCGCCCGCCGCGCCAAGGAAGAGGCCGAGGCCGCCGACCGGGCCAAGTCGCGCTTCCTGGCGGTGATCAGCCACGAGATCCGCACGCCGCTCAACGGTGTGCTGGGCATGCTCCAGATGCTCGACGCGCAGGGGCTCGACAAGGAGCAGGGCCGGCGCATCGAGATCGCCAAGCGGTCCGGCGACACCCTCGTCAGCCTCATCGAGAGCATCCTCGAATACGGGCGCTACGAGGCCGGGGGTGCGCGCGTCACCCTCGGCGACGTTGATCCGCGCCGTCTGGCCGACGCCGCGCTGGACCTGTTCCGGCCCCAGGCCGGAGCGAAGGGGGTCCGGCTCGACCTGGAGATCAGCCGGCGGGTGCCGGCGCTGGTGCGCTGCGACCAGGTGCAGATCACCCGCATCCTGCACAACCTGCTCGGCAACGCGCTCAAATTCACCGACGCTGGCCGGATCGGCCTTTCCGTCGACACGGCGCCGGAGGACGGCGAGGGCCGGACCACGCTGCGATTCGCCGTGACCGACAGCGGAATCGGCATCGCGCCCGATCTGCACGCGGCGATCTTCGAGGATTTCGTGCAGGCCGACGACTCGATCGCCCGCCGGTTCGGCGGCACCGGCCTCGGCCTTGCCATCAGCCGGCGGATCGCCACGTTGCTGGGCGGCAGCCTGACGGTGGAAAGCGCCGTCGGCACCGGCAGCACGTTCCGTCTGGCCGTGCCGGTCGAGATGGTGGCGGTGGCGGTGGCGGTGGCGGACGGGCCGGCCGCCGGCCCGGCCCCGTCCGACGGCGGCGCCCTGACGGCCCTGCTCGTCGACGACGATCCGGTCAACCGCGAGGTCGGCGCCGGGTTGCTGGGCCGCCTGGGCCATCGGGTGACCGTCGCGGCGGACGGACCATCGGCGATCGACGCCGCCGCCGGCGAGGTGTTCGACCTCGTTCTGATGGACCTGCACATGCCCGGCATCGACGGGATCGAAACGATCCAGCGCCTCCGGTCGCTGCCGAACACGCCGGCGGCGGGCTGGCGGCTCATGGTGATGACCGCCGACGTCACCGAGAGCACCCGCCGGCGTTGCGCGGAGGCCGGCGTCGAGACGATCCTGAGCAAGCCGCTGCACCTTGCCGCCCTGCGCGAGGCGCTCGCCGCCATCGGCCGCGGCCTGGCCGGCGACACGCCGCCCCCTCCGGGCGGGAGCGATCCGGCCGGCTGCCTGGACCTCGCCTTTCTGGCCGACCAGTGGGACACGGTGGGGACGGCCGAACTGGTCCGCCTCACGCGGCTCTTCGCCCGGGCGTCGCGGCGCACCATCGCCGACCTGGACGCCGCCGTGGCCGCGGGCGACCAGACGGCGGCGCGGGCGCTGGCCCATCGGATGCGCAGCGCCGCCGGCGTGCTGGGCATGGTCGCGCTGGAGAGAGCCGCGGCGGCGATCGAGAAGGCGGAGGTCGGGACGGGAGCGAAGGGCGGAGCGGGCGCCGACGCCGCGCAGGTCGAGGGGCTGCGTCGCCTGCGACGGGTCTCGCTCGACGCCCTGTTCGCCGCCGCCCGTGGCGCCGGACGCGGTCAGGACACCCCGTCGACCTTCATGCCCAGCTTGTAACCGACACCCGGCACCGTGACGATCACGGAGACGCTTGCGTCGTCCGGCACCAGCTTGCGCCGCAGCCGCGCGACAAGGGAATCGACGGTGCGCAGATCGCCGGAAAGGGTGCGGTTGCTCACCACCTCGATCAGGTATTCCCGGCCCAGCGGCTGCCCGTCCGCCTCGGCGAGCGCGGCCAGCAGGTCGAACTCGGCGCGCGTCAGGGTGATCAGCCCGCCGCTGCGCAGCGCCAGTTCGCGCCGCGTCAGGTCGATCAGCCAGGGCCCGAGCGTGAGGACGGAGTTGCGGCGTGCCGGCACGCGCTCCTGCGTGCGCCGGCGCAGCAGCGCCCGCGTCCGCGCCAGCAGCTCGCGCAGGTTGATCGGCTTGGTGACGTAATCGTCGCCGGCCAGCTCAAGCCCCACGATGCGGTCGGTCTCGCTGTCCCGCTGGGTCACGAAGATGATGCCCACGGCGCTCTCGGCGCGGATCTCCTGGGCGAGTTCCAGCCCGTTGCCGTCCGGCAGGTGGATGTCGATGAAGACCAGGTCGGGCTTCTGCCGCCGCATCAGGCGCCGGCATTCCGCGCCGCCGCCCGCCTCCTCGACGATGAAGCCTTCCCGAGCGAAATAGTTCGCGATCATGGATCGCATGACCGGATCGTCCTCCACCACGATCAGGCGCGTGCGCACGCCGTCTGTTCGCGAAAGGTCTGCTCGTGATGGCTCCATCAGCCTGCGGTCTTCACTTGCGAATTCGGCCGGACCCCGGGAGGGCGGCGAACTATAGGCCGGGCAGGCGTGGGTGGCCATTGGCATTTTACACGCCGTCATGGCCGCTTCCCGATCGCCCGCCCTGCCTGTTCGCTCCGGGCCTGTTCGCTCGGGCGGACCCGGACGCGGCGATCACTCCCGCGCGGCGCGGCCCTTCAGCATGCGCAACGGGTTGTAGGCCAGCACGGTCTCGCCGCGCTGATTGACCACGCGGTTGCTGGTGCGCACCAGCCCCCGGCCGGGTTTGGAGGTGGGACGAGCCTCGATCACCTCGCACTCCACATGGATGGTGTCGCCGACGAAGGTCGGCCCCTTCACGTCCAGTTCGGCGTGCAGGAAGGCCAGCCCGGTGTCCTGCATGCTGGGCGTCAACAGCCCCTCGGCGCAGGAATAGACCAGCGCGGCGGGCACCACGCGGCCCCGGATCGCCATGTCGGCGCGCTGGTCGGCGTTGGTGAACAGCTCTTCCGTCAGCCAGCTCAGGTTCACGAAGGCGACGAGATCCGCCTCGGTGATGGTGCGGCCCAGCGTCTTGAAGCGGGTGCCGACCGGCAGGTCCTCGAAATGGAAACCGATGCCGATGATCTTCACGTCGTCGCTCACGGTGCGTCACTCCAGTCGTAAAGGCGGGCAGGGTTGTCGGCCAGAATGCGTTGCCGCAATCCGGCGTCGGGCAGCCAGTCCAGAAGCTCCGCGCGCAACTGTTCAGGCGCGGGGGCCGGGAAGGCGAGGCCGACGTGCGGCCAGTCGCTGCCCCAGACCAGCCGGTCCGGGTTGGCGTCGAGCAGCGCGTCCACGTACGGGCGGACGTCGCCGTAGGGGGCCGCCGTCCGCCGCGACATGCGGTAGCTGCCCGACAGCTTGACCCAGCAGCGCCCCTCCCGCAACAGGCCCGCCAGGGCGCGGAAGCCGGCATCGTCCGGGCCCCTGGCGATGGGGACGTGGCCCATGTGGTCGACCACGCAGACCACCGGCAGGCGCTCGACCAGCGCCGCGAAGCCCTCGGTGGCCGAGACGTCGACCAGGAACTGCATGTGCCAGCCCAGCGGCGCCACGCGGGCGGCGATGCGCTCGGCCGCGTCGAGCGGCACGCCGCCGCGGAACAGCAGGTTGATGCGCACGCCCCGCACGCCCGCCGCGTGCATCGCCGCGAGGTCCGCGTCGGGCTCGCTCCCGTCGATCACCGCCACGCCGCGGAAGCTGCCGCCGCCCTCCGCCATGGCGTCGAGCATGGCGCGGTTGTCGGTGCCGTAGACGCTGGGCTGCACCAGCACGGTGCGCGCCGTGCCGAGGCTGGCGCGCAGCCGCAGGTGCCGCTCCAGCGGCATGGGCGGCGGGTCGTAGTTGCGCTCGGACACCGCGGGGTAGCGGTCCATCGGGCCGAACACGTGGGCGTGCGCGTCCACGGCCCCGGCCGGCAGGGGAATGGCGTCGGTCATGCGTCCCGCCGGTGCAGGAAGTCGAGGAGGGTGCGGGCGCACTCCCCGGCGTGGGAGAAGGGCAGACCGTGGCGCACGCCGGGGAAGACGCGCAGCTCGGCGTCCGGCGCGCGCTCCTTCAGTTCGGCGGCGAGGCGCACCGGCACGAAGGGGCTGGCGTCCGGCGACAGGACCAGCAGCGGCCGGGCGAGCGAGGGCAGCGCGCCGGTCAGGTCGGTGCCGGCCAGCAGGTCACCAAGGCCCAGCGCCACGTGCGGCTTCGTGCGCTCCTGCTCGGCGCTGAACCACGCGGCCATGGCCGGGTCGATGGCGCCGGGGGCGAAGCGCCACTCGTTCATCCGGGCGCTCCACCCCGCCACGCCGGCCGTGGCGAACAGGTCGCGCCAGCCGCCCAACTGGCCGATGCCGCCGCCGGTGAAGGAGGCGTTGCTGACGGTGACCGTCGCCACCCGCTCCGGCCGGCGCAGCGCGGCGGCCAGCACGACGGTGCCGCCCATCGATTCCCCCACGAGGTGCACGGGGCCGGGGCCGGCGGCCTCCGCCACGTCGAACAGGTCGTCGATCAGCTCGTCCATCGACCACGCCGCGTCCTCCGGCGGCACGGGGGAGGCGCCGAAGCCGCGCACGTCGAAGCGCACGCAGGGATGGTGCGGGGCGACGACGGGCAGCCAGCCGGCCCAGATGTCCTGGCTGGTGCCGATCCCGTGATGGAAGACGACCGGCCGCCCGCGCGTGCGCCAGGGCGGCACCAGATCGGTGACCGAGACGTTGAGGCCGCGTGTGCTGGTGGGCATGCTCCAACTCCCTGTCGCTCAGGAGGGCCGCAGGTCGATCACCCCGTCCTCCAGGCGCAGGAGCACGTGGCGCTGGATCTTCTGCGTCTCGGTCTTGGGGATGCGGTCGACGAACTGCACGTAGCGCGGCAGCATGAAGTCCGGCAGCCGGCCACGCAGGAAGGCGGGCACCGCGGCCGGGTCGATCGGCCGGCGGACGACGAGGACGGCCTTCACCTCCTCCCCGAAGATGGGGTCGGGCACGCCGACCACGGCGGCGTCCTCGACGTCGGGATGGTCGAGCAGCGCCACCTCCACCGCGACGGGGGAGATGTTCTCCCCGCCGCGCCGGATGATCTCCTTCAGCCGGCCGTGGAAGGAGAGGAAGCCATCGGCGTCGAAGGAACCGCTGTCGCCGGTGTGGAACCACAGGTTCCGGCTGGCGGCCAGCGTCGCCTCCGGGTTCCTGTAGTAGCCGGACAGGATGACGAACGGCTCGCGCGGGCGCACGACGATCTCGCCGCGTTCGCCCGGCGGCACCGGCCGGTCGTGCGGGTCGACCACGCGCACCTCCATGTCCGCGCGCGCCGGCCCGCAGGTGCCGAAACGGGACCGTGCCAAGGAGTTGCCGGTGACCCAGCCGCCGATCTCGGTCATGCCGTACAGTTCGTGCACGGTGATGCCGTAGCGCTCCTCCACCAGGCGCCAGACCTCGGCCGGGGCGCCGCCGCCGATGCAGAAGCGCAGGCCGTGCTCCCGGTCCGGGTCGCGCAGGCGCGCGGTCAGCATCGCCAGCACCGTGCCGACGTAGGTGAAGCCGGTGGCGCCGAAGCGCCGCGCGTCGTCGAAGAAGGCGCTGACCGAAAAGCGCGGGCGCAGCACCAGCGCCGCCCCTGTCTCCAGCACCGACATCACCGCGTACATCTGCGGGTTGGTGTGGAACAGCGGCAGGAAGACCATGATGCGGTCATCCGGCCCCAGGGCCAGCATCTCCGCCGTCGCCCTGCCGCAGGCCAGATAGGCGCAGTGGCTGTTCAGCACCCCCTTGGGCAGGCCGGTGGTGCCGGAGGTGTAGATGATCGTGCAATCCTCGGTCCCGTCGCCGGCGAACGGCGCGTCGGGCGGGAATCCGGCGGCCAGCGCCGTGAGGGCATCGTCGTCGGCGAAGGAAAGCACCGTCAGGCCATCGAGCAGGTCGCCGAGGTCGGCGCGCTTCTCCTCCAGGATGGCGTCCTCGATGACCAGCGCCGCGGAATCGCTCTGGCGCAGCGTGTAGCGCAGCCCCTCGCCGACAAGGCCGGTGTTGACCGGCACGGTCACCGCCCCGCGGTTGGCGATGGCGAACCACGCCACCAGGAACGCCGGCCGGTTGGAGCACATCAGCCCCACGTGGCTGCCCGGCCCGATGCCCTGCGCCGCCAGCGCGGAGGACAGGCGCAGCGTGCGCTCCGCCATCTCGCCCCATGTCACGGTGCCCTGGTCGCTCAACACGAAGGGCCGCTCCCCGTGCCGCGCGGCGCCGTCGAGCAGGCGGGCGACGATGCTCATGCGCCGCCCCCGACTGCATTCCCGGCCGCGCGGGGCGCCACGTTGCGCGTCAGGTGCTTGCCGATGGTGTTCTTCAGCACCTCGGCCGAGCCGCCGGCGATCTCGTACGCCTTGGCGTCGCGCAGGTAGCGGCCGAAGGGGGCGTTCTCCATGGTGCCGTAGGCCCCGCAGATCTGCACAGCGCGCGACGCCACCTCGGTCCCCACGGCGCAGGCCTTCAGCTTGGCCTCGCTGGAATAGCGCGCGATGTCCTCGTGCCGGTCGAGCGCTTCCGCCGCGCGGTAGCACAGCAGGCGGGCCGCGTCGATCTCCGTCAGCATCTCGGCCAGATACCATTGGATGCCCTGGAATTCGAGCACGGTCTGGTCGAAGGCGACGCGGTCGCGGGCGAAGGCCAGCGCCCCTTCGAAGGCGGCGCGCGCGACGCCCAGGCTGATGGCGCCGGCCACCGTGCGGGAATGGTCGAGGACCGTCACCGCCTGCCGCACGCCCTTGCCCTCCGTGCCGATCAGGTGATCGAGCGGCAGCCGCACCTCGTCCAGGCGGATGTTCATGTGCGGCCCGTTGCGCAGGCCGAAGGTGGCGGAGTTGCGCCCCTCGTACGACGTCAGGTTCGGCACGTCGCGCGGCACGGCGAAGACCGACACGCCGACGTCCGTCTCCGCCAGGATGATGAAGAACTCCGCCGCCGCGCCCGAGGTGATGAAGTGCTTCTCCCCCGTCACCACCCATTCGTTGCCGTCGCGCCGCGCCTTGGTGTCCAGCGTGCGGATGTCGCTGCCGTGCCCCGCCTCCGTCAGCGCGTAGGAGCACAACAGCCCCTCCTTGAAGCGCGGCAGGTAACGTTCCTTCAGCGTGTCGGCGCCGAACAGGCGGATCATCGTCTGCGCCTGGAGGATGGTGATCATCGAGATGCCGACGGCGGCGCTGCCCACCGCCACCTCCTCGAACGCGGCGACGGCGTGGCCGTAGCTCAGGCCCCCGCCGCCCCAGTGCGGGTCGAGGGTGAGCGTGTTGTACCCCTCCGCCGACAGCGCCTTGATGATCTCCACGGGGTAGACGTCCTCGCGGTCGATGGCGTCGCCGTGCGGGGTGATGGTCTCGGCCACGTAGGCGCGCAGACGCTCCACGAAGGCCGGGTCGACGTGCGGGCGCCACAGCGCCGCGGCGAAGTCGGAGGTCATGTCAGACACCATAGCTCATGGTTGCCGGCAGCCAGGTCGACAGGCCCTGCGCGTACAGCACGAGGTACATCATGACGACCATGATCAGGACGTAGGGCACGACCGATCGCGACAGCCGGTCGAAGGGAATGCGGCCGATGCCGGCCACGGTGAACAGGTTGATGCCCACGGGCGGGGTGATCTGCGCCACCTCCACCGCCAGCACCACGAAGATGCCGAAGGCCAGCGGGTGAATGCCCAGGCTCTGGGCGACCGGAAACAGGATCGGCACCGTCACCAGCATCATCGACAGCGCCTCCAGGAACATCCCCAGGACCAGGTAGAACATCACCATCAGCGTGATGATGGCGAAGTGTCCGAGACCCGAATTGGCGATGGCCTGCGTCAGCGCCTGCGGCACGCCGGTCAGCGTGAAGAACTGCGTCAGCAGCGAACCGAAGGCGACCAGCATGAAGATCATCACCGACCCGCTGACCGCGCTCTTGCCCGCCTTCAGCACCTCCGCCCAGCCCAGGCGCCCGTGCGCCAGCCCGACGATCATGATGTAGAGCACGGCCACCGCCGCCACCTCGGTCGGCGTGGCGATGCCCGAGTAGATGCCGGCGAAGATGATGATGGGCAGCGCCAGGATCGGCCCGGCCTCGCGGATGGCGCGCACGCGGTCGGCCCAGGTGGTCAGTTCCCCCGTCGCCTCCCGCGGAGTCGCCGCCGAGGTGTAGGCGGCCATCAGGAAGGCCAGCACCAGCCCCGGCAGCACGCCGGCGACGAACAGCGCGCCCACCGACTGGTCGGTCAGCATGCCGTACAGCAGCAGGCCGATGGACGGCGGGATCAGGATGCCCAGCGTGCCGCCCGCCGCGATCAGCGCGCCGGAGCGGTGCGTGGGGTAGCCGTGGCTGGTCAGCGCCGGCATCGCCACCAGCCCGATGGTGGCGGCCGTCGCCACGCTGGAGCCGCTGATGGCCGCGAAGATCGAGCAGGCGATGACGGTCGCCACCCCCAGCCCGCCGCGCAGCCCGCTGACCCAGGTGGCGGCGAAGGTGAACAGGCGGTGGGACAGGCCGGTGGCTTCCAGCAGCGTGCCGGCCAGGATGTACAGCGGCACCGCCAGCAGCACGAAGCTGTTCAGCGCGTTGTAGGCGCCCGTCGCCATGTTCTCGAACAGCCGGTCGCCGCCCTGGAGCAGGAAGTTGCCGAGCAGCGCGCTGATCCCCATGGCCATGAAGACCGGCATGCCGACGGCGATCAGGCCCAGGAAGACGGCGAGCACCGGAACGACCGTGTAGTCCATGCGCGTCTCCTCAGGCCGGCGGCAGGTCGGGCGGGGGCTTCGGATGCTCCAGGCCCAGCGCGAAGCGCAGGATGTTGGCGACCAGCGCCATCGCCAGGAACACGCCGCCCACCACCACCAACGCCTGGAGGAGCGCCAGCGGTACCCGCAGGATCGTGTTCGTCTGGAACCCGAGCTGGTGGTAGAAGAGCAGCAGCCGCGCGGCGCCCACGGTGAAGCCGATGGTGAAGACCAACGCCAGCAGGTCGCACAGCAGGTCGAGCATGCGTTGCACCCGCGGGCTCAGCATCCCGGTGATCACCGTCACCCGGAAGTGCGCGTCCTCGGTGGTGGCGTGGCCGACGCCGAGGAAGGCCACGGCCAGCATCAGGTAGACGCTGACCTCCGAACCCCACAGCGTCGGCGTGCCGAAGGTGCGCAGCGCGACGTCCAGCAGCACCACCCCCGATAGCACCCAGAGCGCCGCGAAGGCGGCCTTGCCGGCGGCGGCGTTGACGGTGTCGAGGATCCGGACGGCGCGCTCCGGAACGCCGTGGCGCGCCGCCTTGCTGGTCTGGGGAAGCATGGCCGCCCCGTCAGCCCTGCTTCGCGATCAGGGCGACGACGTCGGGGCTCAACTCCTTGCGGGCCCTCTCCATCAGCGGCTTGGTGGCGTCACGCCAGGCCGCGTACTCCTTCATGTCGGGGGAGAGGAACGTGACGGTCAGGCCGCGCTCCTTGTAGAGCTTGGTCAGCTCGTCGATCTCCTTGACGATGGCCTGCCGGTTCTCCAGCTCGGCCTTGCGCACGGCCTTGAGGAAGACTTCGCGGTCCTTGGCCGGCATGCTGTTCAGCCACTGCGGGTTGGCGGCCCAGCCCATCATCGTGGTGCCGAGGAACGAGGCGGGGACGAGCACGTGCTTGGCCACCTCGTGCATCTTCTGGCTGTCGACGCCCTGGAAGCCGATGATGGCGGCGTCGATGGTGCCGTGCTGCATGGCCGTGTAGACCTCGGCGAAGGCGATGGTCACCGGCGCGCCGCCGAAGGCCTTCACCGCCTCCGCCTGGCCTTCCGAGAAGACGCGCACCTTCTTGCCCTTGAAGTCCGCGGGCGTACGGATCGGCTCGCGCGAGACGACGGCGGGCGGACCCAGGTCGGCCAGCGCCAGCAGCGTGGTGTTCTTCTCGGCGAAACGCTTCTTGAGCACGGACATCAGGCCGTTCGGCTGTTCGATGACGGCGTCCAGTTCCTTCATCGTGAGGCCGGTGGGGGCGTCCATCACCTTGGTGTCGTTCACGATGCCCGACCAGCCGTTGACGGTGATCCAGGCGAACTTCGCCTGGCCCGTGGGGATGGCCATCGGCATGTCCTTGTCCTGGCCGAGCTGTCCGCCAGGGTAATGCTGGAATTTGATGGTGTGGGGTTCGAGTTCCTTGAGCGCGCGCTCCATCGAGGCCACGAACTCGCGCACGCCCACGTGGTTGGCGCCGCCCCAGGTGGCCAGCGGCACCTGCGTCTCCGCCGCCGCCGGCAGCGCCGCCAGGGCCAGCAGGCCCGCCGCCAGTCCCGTCATCGCGGCCTTCAGGCCGGAACCCATCCGTTGCCGGTGCATCCTTCCTCCCTTTCCGACCCGCCGCACCCGCGTCCGACGCGGGCAACCGCCGATCATTCGTTTGCTAAGCATACGATAAGCCCATGGCCGACCCATCGTCAACATGATGGATGCCATCGCATATGTGATATATCCTTCGGCCGGGCTGGCGGGCGGCGCGTCCGTGCTACATTGGCGGCAGCGCATCGAGGGGGACATGACCAGCACCGTCGTCAAATCGGCCGGACGGATCCTGCAGATCCTGGAGTTCTTCGACGGGGTGAAGCGCCCGGCGTCGCTGATGGAGATCGCCCGCGCGCTGGACTTCCCGCAATCCAGCACGTCCGCCCTGGTGCAGAGCCTGGTGAGTCTGGGTTACCTGAGCTGCGATCCCGAGACGCGGCTGTACGTGCCCACGCCGCGCGTCACGCTGCTCGGCTCCTGGATCGACGAATCGATCAGCGGCGGCCAGATCCCGCGCCTGATGGCCGAGCTGGGGGAGGCGACGGGCGAGACGATCATCCTCGCCATCGCGAACGGCCTGTCGGTGCGCTACATCCACGTGGTGCCGGCGACCAAGCCGATGCGGCTGCACATCCACCCCGGCATGACGCGCCCCATCGCCGGCTCCGGCCTTGGCAACCTGCTGCTGTCCACCTATCCCGACGAACAGATTCCCGCCCTGGTCGCCGCGGTGAACGAGCTGCACCGGGGCGAATTCGCGCCCGTCGACCTGCCGGCCCTCATGGAGGAACTGCGGGAGATCCGGCGGACCGGCGTGTCGCTGTCGGTCGACCGCATCTCGCAGGGGGCGGGCGTCGTCTCGGTGTTCCTGCCCCGTCCGCCGGGCCGCCCGCCGCTGGCCCTGGGCATCGGCGGCCTGAGCGCCGTGATCAGCGCCGAACGCGACACGCTGGTCTCCCTCATGCGCGACGCCATCCGCCGTCACGTGACGGGCGACTCGTAGGTTGGGTTGCGGGTTGGGTTGCGTTTTCACCGGCGCTGGAGCGCCGGACGCTCAGAACGCGTAGCGCAGCCCCAGTTGCACGCCGTGCGCGCGCAGACGCGCCTCGGTGCCGTCGATGGTCAGGATGCGCCAGGCGCCGCGGCGCAGGCGCGGCGCCTCGCCGGCGTGGGTCTGCATGCGCCCCAGGTCCATGAAGCGGTAGGCCACGTCCAGCACCAGCCCGTCCCCCAGCACGATCCCGGTCCCCGCCGTGAGCTGCCACGCCAGCGAGGTGTGCCAGCCCGACGGCGTCCACACCCGCTGGTCCAGCGTCGGGAACGACAGCTCCATCCCCTCCACCCGGTTGTAGGACAACCCGAAGCCGGCGCCGACGTACGGCTCGAACACGCTCCACCGCCCCAGGTCGATGTAGGCGTTGAGCAGACCGGTCAGCGTGCGCGCCCTGGCGCGCAGCGGCTCGTCGCCGGCCAGCAGGAAACCGGACTCGCCCTCGAACCGCCAGCCCGGCCGGTGGGTAACGGTGGCGTCGAAGCGCAGCATCGGCGCCACGCGGTAGCCGACGCCCACGCCCAATCCCACACTGCCGCCGAAGTCGCCCGAGCCCTTGGTGGCGCAGCCGTACAGCGGCACGCGCGTCGGGTCGGTGCCGGCGCAGTTCCAGTCGTGGAAGTCGGCCGGCCGCGACCAGTCGTGCGACAGATCCGCGCGCAGGTACCATCCCTGCTCGGCCGCAGCCGCCCCTGCCGATACAGCCGTCCCCGCCGCCAGCACCACGCCCGCCGCCAGCCCCGCCAATCCCTTCATGCCCCGTCCCCCGCCCGATCGAACCGGCCGGCACCCTGCCCAAGCACCCGTTTCCGGTCAAGCCGCCGCCCTTCGTACACTGGCCGTACGCCATCCCGCATCCCACCTTCAGGGCATGTCGAACACCGAAGAGAACCGATTGGGCGGCCGGCTGGCGCGGTATGCGCGGGTGGGCACCGCCGTGGGCGGCCTCGCCGCCCGTTTCGCCGGCGAGCGCGTGCTGGGCATCCCGCTGGAGCGCGAGCGCCACGCGGCCGAGCTGCGCGCGGCACTCGGCGGCCTCAAGGGCCCGCTGATGAAGGTGGCGCAGCTCCTGTCCACCATCCCCGACGCCCTGCCGCGCGAGTACGTGGCCGAGCTGTCGCAGCTTCAGGCCGACGCGCCCTCCATGGGCTGGCCCTTCGTGAAGCGTCGCATGGCCGCCGAACTCGGCCCCACGTGGCAGTCCAAGTTCCGCAGCTTCGAGCGGTCGGCCGCCGCCGCCGCCTCGCTGGGGCAGGTGCACAAGGCGGTCGGTCTCGACGACCGGCGGCTGGCCTGCAAGCTCCAGTACCCCGACATGGCCTCGGCCGTGGAGGCGGACCTGCGCCAGCTTCGCCTGATCTTCGCCATCTTCGAGCGCTCGGACAGCGCCATCTCCACCACCAAGATCCACCAGGAGATTTCCGCCCGCCTGCGCGAGGAGCTGGACTACGACCTGGAATCCCGCCACGCCGCGCTCTACCGCGCCATGCTGGCCGACACGCCCGGCGTGCACGTGCCCGCCGTGGTGCCGGAGCTGTCCACCAAACGCCTGCTGACGCTGGAGTGGGTGGAGGGCCGCCGCATCCTCGACCACGTCGCCGACCATCCGGAACAGCGCAACGCGCTGGCCATGAACATGTTCCGCGCGTGGTACGTGCCCTTCTACTACTACGGCGTCATCCACGGCGACCCGCACCTGGGCAACTACACGGTGCGCCCGGACGGCTCCATCAACCTGCTCGATTTCGGCTGCATCCGCGTTTTCCACCCCAGCTTCGTCAAGGGCGTGATCGACCTGTACAACGCGCTGCGCAACGAGGATGAGGAGGCGGCGGTCGAGGCCTACCGCACCTGGGGCTTCGCCAACCCGTCGAAGGAGCTGGTGGCGGTGCTGAACATCTGGGCGCGCTTCGTCTACGCGCCGATCATGGACGACCGCACCCGCAAGATCGAGGAGACCAACGGCGGACACTACGGCCGTGAGACGGCGGAGAAGGTGCACGCCCAGCTCCGCCGCGTCGGCGGCGTCGAGATCCCGCGCGAGTTCGTCTTCATGGACCGCGCCGCCATCGGCCTGGGCAGCGTGTTCCTGCACCTGAAGGCCGAAGTGAACTGGTACCGCCTGTTCCAGGACCTGATCAAGGACTTCGACGTCACCGCCCTGGAACGGCGCCAGACCGAAGCCCTGACCCGGCACGGCGTGCCGCTCCCGGCATAGCCGAGCCTGCATAACCAAGGGAGGCGAGCATGCCCCACACACTCACCCGCCGCACGCTCATCACCACCGCCGGCGCGCTCGCCCTCCTGCCCGCCCAAGGCCTCGCCGCCGCCCCGCTTACCCCCACCCCCGGCCAGACGGAGGGGCCGTTCTACCCCGTCACCCTGCCGGCCGACGCCGACAGCGACCTCGTCCGCGTCCAGGGCGCCGCCTCCCGCGCGCTCGGCACCGTCACCCACGTGAACGGCCGCGTCCTCGACCGCCAGGGCCGCCCCGTGCCCGGCGCGGCGGTGGAGATCTGGCAGTGCGACGCCAACGGCGTCTACCGTCACCCCCGCGCGCCCGACCAGCAACGCTTCGACGCCGGCTTCCAGGGCTACGGCCGCACTTCGGTGGACTCCGGCGGCGGCTACGCGTTCCGCACCATCCGCCCGGTCCCCTACCCCGGCCGCACGCCGCACATCCACGTGGCGGTGATCGTGCCCGGCACCGGCCGCTTCGTGACGCAGATGTACGTGGAGGGCGAGCCCCTGAACGCCCGCGACGGCCTGCTGAACGCCATCCGCGACCCCGCCGCGCGCCGCAGCGTCATCGTCCCCCTGCGCCCGACCCCCGCCGAGCCCGGCGCCCTGGCCGGCACCTTCGACATCGTGCTCGACCTCTGACGGGGCGGCTCCCAAGATGCTCCCCCGCCGCCTCGCCGCCCTGGCCGCCGGCCTGTTCCTCGCCCTCGCCGCCCCGGCGCTGGCGGCCGAAAGCCCCGCCGGCCTCATCGTGCTGATGCGCCACGCCGAGGCGCCGGGCTTCGGCGACCCGCCCGCCCTGCGCCTGGGCGACTGCGCCACCCAGCGCAACCTGGACGACCGCGGCCGCGCCCAGGCCCGCCGCATGGGCGCCCTGCTGCGCGAGCGCGGCATCCGCGACGCCCGCGTCTACTCCAGCCAGTGGTGCCGCTGCCTGGACACCGCGCGCCTCTTGGACCTCGGCCCGGTGGCGGAGCTGCCGGCGCTCAACTCCACCGTCCCCAATCCCGGCCAGCGAGCGGCCCTCACGGCCGATCTCCGCCGCTTCCTGGCCACGCTGCCCGCCGACGGCCCGCCCGTGGTGCTGGTGACGCATCAGGTGACGATCACGTCGCTGACCGGCATCCACCCCGCGTCCGGCGAAGCCGTCCTGCTGCGCGCCACCGGCACCCCCGACCCGCCCGTCCTCGGCCGCCTCAAGCCGCCCTGAACGGCGCGCGTCAGAACGCCGGCTGGCACCCCCCGGCCTTGACCTTGCGCACGGTGGACGCCGGGAACTTCTCCAGCTTCCCCGCCGGCCGCACCGGCCGCCGCACCAGCTCGCCCCCACAGTTCGGGCACACCCCGCCCAGCACCCCGTCCCGGCAATCGACGCAGAACGTGCACTCGAACGAACAGATGACCGCCTCCAGCGACTCCGGCGGCAGGTCCCGGTCACAGCACTCGCAACTCGGACGCAACTCCAGCACGGCGAACCTCCCCTCCTGAGAACCCGCCCCGATGGTACCGCACCGCCGGGCCAAGAGCGAGGGGCCCGCCCCTCGCGCTCCCCGCCAAGGGCCGGGGGTCCACGCACAGCGCGGGCGGGTGAGGGTCCATCGGGAAGGCCAAAACCCTCTCTCCATGCTGCAATTCCCGCCACACGCGGCCCTCACACACGGGTATGCAGAGAGTGCGAGAGGCAAAGCCTCTCGCACTCTTCCTCTTGTCCCCGCCTTGCCAAGGCCGCGCCACCTCTGTAGGATTATCATCCTGAACATCGCAACCGGGGAGCGGCACGAGGGTGGCGATTGTGACAACCGGCCCGAAGGCGTATCGCCGTGTATCATCCGGTAACATGTCCCCGCCCCGAACCTCCGTGGGGCTGGGCTGTTGGAGGGCGTGGTCCGACAGCACAGAGGGGGCATTCCGATGATCGGCAGGCGGGTTCTCATCGTCACCACCTCGCACGCGGAGATGGGCGGCACGGGGCATAAGACGGGCGTGTGGCTGGAGGAGCTGGCGGTTCCCTACTACGCGCTCAAGGACGGCGGGGCGGAGGTGACGCTGGCCTCGGTGCGCGGCGGGGCGATCCCGTTCGATCCGCGCAGCCTCCCGGATCAGGGCCCGGATCAGGGCGAGGTGCCGGAAGCGGCGCGCCGCTTCCTGGACGACAAGGACGCGATGCGGGCGGCGCGGAAGGCGCCGTCGGTGGATCAGGTGGCGGGGCACCCCTGCGACGCGCTGTTCCTGCCCGGCGGACACGGCACCATGTGGGATCTGCCGGACAGCGACGCGCTGGCGCTGCTGGTGGGCTCGTACCTGGACGACCACCGGGTGGTGGCGGCGGTGTGCCACGGGCCGGCCGGGCTGGTGCGGGCCAGGCGCGGCGACGGGCGGCCGGTGGTGGAGGGCAAGCGGGTCAGCGCCTTCACCAACTCCGAAGAGGACGGGGTGGGCCTGCGCGAGGTCGTGCCCTTCCTGCTGGAGGACCGCCTGCGGGAGCTGGGCGCGCACTACGAGAAAGGGCCGGACTGGCAGCCCTTCGCGGTGCGCGATGGGTGCCTGATCACCGGGCAGAACCCGCAGTCGTCCGATCTGGTGGCGCACCACGTGCTGGTGGCGCTGGGGCTGGGCGACCCGGTGGTGGTCGAGGAGGAACGCCTGCGTGAGCGCGCCTACGCCATCTGGGAGGAGGAGGGCCGCCCGCACGGCCGGCATGAGGAGCACTGGGCGCGCGCCACGCAGGAGGCGGCGGCGGCGATCCGCGACGTGAACCGCGAGACGCGGTTGCGCCGGCCGGGGGAGACGGCGGTGCGCGGCCAGCAGCCGGGCACGGTGGTCGAGGGCGCGGGGCCGGACGGCCCGACGCTGGGCGGCACGGGGCACGGCGGCACCTTGCGCACGCCGCGCCCGCTCTGATGCCGGGTCAGCTGTCCTTGGGCTTGTGGCTGTCGCTCACCGGCTGGACGCCGTTTTGCTGGTCGGGCTGGGGCTGGTCGGGCTTGCGCTCTTCCTGGTTCTGCGGCGGCTGTTCGGGCTGGGGCTGGTTCTGGTGCTGCTCGCGCGGCTTCGGGCCGGCCTTGACGTCGTCGTAGACGGCCTTGGTGATGCCCATCAGCTCGTCCTTGGACAGCCGGCCGATCAGCGCGTAGGCGAGCTGGCCCTCGACCCAGTAGAAGGTGGCGATGTCGCCCTGCTGGGCGAAGCTGAACGAGGTCTCCTTGCCGGCCGGCGGCGGGCCGACGAACAGGGTGATCCGCTTGCCCTGGTCGTTGATGTACATGTACTGGGCGCCCGCCCCGGTGTCGGTGGGCAGCGAGCGGCCGCCGATCAGGCGGTAGCCGGCCTTGGACAGGTCCGGCCCGAAGATCGACTTGCCGACGCGCTGGGACAGGAAGTTGTCCAGCGCGCCGGGGTCCTCGGCGCCCATCTCCACCTGATAGCGCTCGTCGGACGTGTAGAAGCGGTGCGCCTGCGTGGCCTCGTTGGCGAAGGTCTGCAGGCTCTGGCGCTGCGTCGGCGGGGCGGTCACGCCGCGGCCGAAGTAGCCGCCAGCGGCGGCCCCCACCACCAGCACCACGGTGGCGGCGAGGCGGGTCAGCGGGCGCGCGTGCCAGGCCGGGCGGTTGTCGTTGCCGGCGAGGCGGCCCCTGAGGCGCGTCGTCAGCTCGTTCACCTCCGGTCCCGGATCCTCGCGCAGGACCGGGTCGAACATCTCGTGCAGGAGGGCCGCCTGGGCGCGGTAGTCCTCCACCTTGCGGGCCGCCTCCGGATCCTCGGCCAGATGGCGTTCCACCGCGATGCGGCGGGTGCCCTCCAACTGGCCGTCCGCGTAGGCGTGCAGTTCCTCGTCCTTGACCCGATGCGCTTCCATCACTTCACCCTTCGCAGGGCCACGGAGGCCCCGTTCGCCAGCTTCGCCCGCACCGCCTCCCGGCCCCGGGAGAGGCGCGACATGACGGTTCCGATCGGCACGCCGATCATCTCGGCGACCTCCTCGTACTTCAGGCCCTCCAGCGCCACGAGCAGCAGAACCTGGCGCTGCTCGTCGGGCAACTCGTCGAGGGCGCGCATCATCTCGCGCACCTCGACCCGCTCCTCCTGCCGGGCGGGGGTGGTGAGGCGGCTTTCGACCGACTCGACCGGCACCTCGTCCGGGCGCGACGCGCGGGAACGGACCTGATTGACGTGGACGTTGTGCAGGATCGTGAAGAGCCACGCCCGCATGTTCGTCCCCGTCTTGAAGGTGTCGGCCCGCCCGATGGCACGTGCCAACGCCTCCTGCACCAGATCCTCGGCGTCCGCACGGTTGCGCAGCAACGCGCGCGCATAGCGGCGCAGCGACGCGATGTGAACTTCCAGTTCGGCCCCGAAACTGCTCAACCGCGCACCTGCTGTGGTTCGGATGGTCCGCCGTCGAGTGTGCGGCCCACCCAGAGGTAGGAAGACGCGGCCACGCTGCCCAGGGTCGCCCGAGAAACCGGTGCCACCTGAACAAACGCGCCCGCTCATCGTTTATTCCAGACTTTGGAGCCCGTGCAGCAAAATTTCGTCAGAATCGTGGCGGGACCAAGGGAATACGCCCTTTGCCCGCGTTTGTCCGTCGACAACAGAGTTTCATCCCCGACAAAAAAGTATCATCCTCAGCAATAGAGTTTCATCCTGGCCCGCAGGCGCCGCCCGCCCCGGAAAGGTACCCGCAAACCATCGCGGCCGGGAGCGGAAACGCCGCAGGATTCCGCACTTTCGCCTCCCGAAGCTTCAGCGTAGCCTTGGACGACAGCCCCCAGCGCGGGAACGCCATGGCACGCCGCCGCTACTCGTTCGATGAGGCCAAGATCGCCCGCTACCACAAGGAAGGGCGCGGTAAGGGCCACGGCGCGGAATATGTGCCCTGGATCAAGGTCGGCGACGTGCCGTCGCGGGGACGCTCTCACCGACTGAACGGGGTCAAGACGGGCCGGCTTCACCATCTGCTGTCCGACAACGAAGCCAATCTCTTTCGGTTGCTCGACTGGTGCGACGATGTCACCGACATCCGCGAGCAGTTCCCCCTCGACCGTGAGGCGACCCGACGCATCGCGGAGCAACTGGGAATTCGCCACCCGCACGACACCGTGACCCAGACCCCGCTGGTGATGACCACTGACGTGCTGGTCGACGTGGTGCGTGACGGCCGGAAAGTAACTCTCGCCCGAACCGTCAAACCGCATGACGAATTGGACAACTGAACCGCTCCGAGTTTCCCGGAGGCTCCATTTCCTGAGAGGATGGAGCCATCATGACGAAACAGGCATCACCCAAATACGCCCCTGAAGTCCGCGAGCGCGCGGTGCGGATGGTGTTCGAACACGAAGGCGAGCACGCCTCGCAGTGGGCGGCGATCAGTTCGATCGCGGCGAAGATCGGCTGCAATGCCGAGACGCTGCGGGGCTGGGTCCGCCAAGCCGAACGCGACCGGGGCAAGCGGCCGGGACCGACGACGGACGAGCAGGAGCGGATCAAGGCGCTGGAGCGTGAAGTCCGGGAACTCCGCCAGGCGAACGAGATCCTGCGCAAGGCGTCGGCGTATTTCGCTCAGGCGGAGCTCGACCGCCCGTTCAAGAAATGATCGCCTTCATCGACGCGCACCGCGCCGTCCACGGGGTCGAGCCGATCTGCAAGGTGCTGCCGATCGCCCCGTCTACCTACCGCGCCCATGCCGCCCGGCGGGCCGATCCGGCCAAGGCGCCGGCCCGCTCGCGAAACGACGCGGAACTGAGTGGGGCTATCCGACGGGTCTGGGATGAAAACTTCCAGGTCTATGGGGTGCGCAAAGTGTGGCGGCAGTTGCGGCGGGAGGGCTTTGACGTGGCGCGCTGCACGGTGGCTCGCCTGATGCGACGCATGGGCCTGCGGGGCGTCACGCGCGGCAAGGCGGTGCGCACCACGATCAGCGACCGGACGGCGCCGTGCCCGCTTGACCGGGTGAACCGCCAGTTCCAGGCGGCCCGTCCGAATGCTCTGTGGGTGGCGGATTTCACGTACGTCGCCACATGGCAGGGCTTCGTCTACGTGGCCTTCGTCATCGACACGTTTGCCCGCCGCATCGTGGGCTTGGGATGGATCGGGCGCGGGGTCTGCCAGGACAGCCCCATCTGCTGGAGCACGCCATGCATGCCGCCGCGGCTGTAGTCGGCGCCGAAGTGACGCTTGGCCAGCTCTTGGATGTGCGTCAGGCGGTACTCGACCACGCCGTCGCGCTCCAGGTCGGGGCCGTCGGCGATCAACGCCGCCAGTTCCGGGCGCAACTCGTCGGCCAGCAGGCGGGGCCGGCCGCTGCGTGGGCGGTCGCGCAGCCCGGCCACCCCTTCGGCGTTGAAGCGGTGCACCCAATCGCGCAAGGTCTGGCGGTCCATGCCGCCCAACCGGGACGCCTGCTCACGGCTGTGGCCGTCCAGCACCGCGGCGATCGCCAGCAGGCGCGACGCCACCCGCCCATCATCTTCCAAGCGGGCCAGCCGGCGCAACTCGCCGGCTGGGATGTCTTGCCGGATCGCTATCGCTGGCATCGCCTCTCCTTCGCCCAATGGCGAGGCCAGCGAATCACACCTTAAGCGCGGCCTCAATCCCCTTCGGGAACCCGCGAGTCAGAAGTCTCCGGACGTGGTATCAGACGGCGGGGGCGAAGCCGCAGCGGTGTTCTACACCCTCATCGAGACCGCCCTATGCCGAATTCGGCATAGGCAGGTTTATGCCGCATCCCGAACTATGCCGAAGCGACATTCGTCGACCGCAGTCAGCATGATGTTGGGGGCCGTCGGCTCGGCATAATTCGATCCTTCCTTCCTGTTTCTCAGCAGGAAAGGAATGACCATGACGATCAGCACCTATTTCAGCAGGGCTGGCAACCAACGGCGCCTGCACGAAGGACCTCTGGGCGTTTACATTGACGAGTACG
>Ga0196970_1000124_pt1 | contig 120564 bp, 87 predicted proteins | sample S1v_513CmetaG_FD_148672 | JGI IMG/M metagenome (GOLD analysis project Ga0196970, IMG submission 148672) | Soil microbial communities from Anza Borrego desert, Southern California, United States - S1+v_5-13C | ecosystem: Environmental > Terrestrial > Soil > Desert | place: USA: California... | reverse complement strand
CAATCCTTTCCGCCGATACTGCGCTCGGGTGATTTCAGTCCACATTGTCTGGTCATTCGGCATGCTTCGCAACATCGATCGAATCACAAGGGACTGAAATCACTCAATTCTTTTCGGGTCAGGCTCTGAGACACCGAAACGCCATGTCCTTCAACCCTTGAATGCCCAAGCCCGGGCGCTTTGGTCCCCCGCATTGTCCGTTCCGCCTTCGCCTGGGAAGGGCGCCACCCACAATGGCCATCGGAACGGCTGGCTGACGGAACGGCTGGCTGAGCAAAGCGCCACCATCGCCTTTCCCAGAGGCTTGCGTCCACCCCCTTGTGACAGACCTGCCCCGCACGAGCGCCATCATGGCGGTCTTCTGGTTGAACAGCGCCACGGTAGAGGTCCGAATCATTTTAGGGAACTCCTGGCTTCCTCATGCTTAGGAGTTGAACGCCTTAGTCCGCTTGGCATAGTGTGGCCGCCAATCCGCCGCAGGGACGAGCATCTGGCAAAACCATGCCCGGGGCTGCCCGCGTCTGGAACCGGCTTTCGCTGCCAAGGCGACCTATGACCCTGATTTCAGAAGCTCCCTGCGCGCACACGGTTTTACGCTGTTTTGCCAACATCGCCCGTCAGCGCGGCGTCGACATCTCGGCCGAACGCCTTCAGCATGATTTCGTTGTCGGCAATGAAGAAATCGATGACGCGCTGATGGAGCGGATGGCCAAGCAGCTTGGCCTCAAGTTTTCCGCAACGACCCTGACCTGGGACCATCTGGCGGGGCTCGGCGATGCCTTTCCGGTCATGGTGCGCCTGCGCAACGGCAACGCCGTGATCGTTGCCGGCTTCGGCACGCAAGGAGAGGTTCCGGTCGTCATCGTCCAGGATCCGCTGGCCGACCAGGGCGTGCTGTTGCCGTTGGACCGCAAGCGCTTCACCGAGGCCTGGACCGGCGAGGTCTTTCTGCTGAAGCGCCAGTATGGGCTGGGCGGCGAGGAGCAGAGCTTCGGGCTGCGCTGGGTTCTGCGCGAGATCTTCCGGCAAAAGCGCATCTTCCGCGACATCGCCATCGCCGCCATCCTGCTCAACATGATGGGTCTGGCGCTGCCGATCTTCTTCCAGCTGATCATCGACCGCGTCCTGGTCCACCAGAGCCTGGGCACGCTTTATGCGCTGATGATCGGCATGGTCGGGGTGATCGCGTTCGAGACCTGTTTTTCCTATCTGCGCCAGTACATGGTGATGCACGCGACCCGGAAGATCGATACGCGCATGAACGTGCAGGTCTTCAACAAGGTCGTCAATCTGCCGATGGATTTCTTTGAGCGCCGTCCGTCGGGCGAGATCATCAAGAACATGATGCAGGCGGAGCGCATCCGCAACTTCCTGACCGGACAGCTGTTCATGTCCTTACTCGACATGGTGTCCTTGGTCATTTTCCTACCGGTCATGTTGGCCTACAGCGTGCCCTTGGCGATGCTGGTCCTGGGCTTCACGCTGCTGATGGCGATCAACATCGGCATCGTCATCCCGCTGCTCCGCCACCGGCTGAAGGCCCTCTATGACGCCGAGGTCAGCCAGCAGTCCTTCCTGATCGAGAACATCCATGGCATGCGGACGGTCAAGTCCCTGGCCTTGGACGCCCGGCAGAAGCTGGAATGGGACCACCGGGTGGCACGCTCGGCCGAGCTGCGCTTCAACGTCGCGAAGGTGATGACCATCAGCCAGACGGTTTCCGGCCCGTTGGAAAAGCTGATGATGGCCAGCCTGCTTGGTCTTGGCTGCTACCTGGCGCTTGAAGGCGAGATGCAGATGGGGGCTCTGATCGCCTTCTACATCCTGGCCGGCCGTGTCGTGCAGCCGCTGCTCCAGATCGCCCAGCTTGTCCAGCAGTTCCAGGAGGTTTCGCTGTCGGTCAAGATGCTGGGCAGCATCATGAACCACCCGAGCGAACAGGGCAGGGCAGGGCGCGGGCTGCGGGTGCCCTTGCGCGGCAAGGTCGAGTTCCAGGACATCCGCTTCCGCTACAGCCCGACCGCGTCTCCGGCGCTGGATGGCGTGTCCTTCACCATCCCCGAGGGCGCCATTTTCGGCATCATGGGGCGCAGCGGCTCGGGCAAGACCACCGTCACCCGCCTGCTGCAGGGGCTGCATTTCGCCGAAGAGGGCCTGATCCGCGTCGACGGCCATGACCTGCGCGAATTCGACATCGACCATCTGCGCTCCAACATCGGCGTGGTGCTGCAGGAGAATTTCCTGTTCACCGGCACCATCCGGGAGAATGTCGCGGCGGCCAAGCCGGGCGCCACCACCGACGAGGTGATGCGCGCCATCCGAATGGCCGGCGCCGACGAGTTCGTCGAGCGGCTGCCCAAGGGGCTCGACACCAAGCTGGAAGAGGGCTCGGCCAACCTGTCGGGCGGTCAGCGCCAGCGTCTGGCCATCGCCCGGGCCCTTCTGATCGATCCCCGGGTGCTGATCCTCGACGAAGCCACCTCGGCACTCGATGCCGAGAGCGAGGCGATCGTCCAGGCCAACCTGATGAGCATCGCCCGCGGCCGCACCGTCATCATCATTTCCCACCGGCTGTCGAGCCTAGTCCCCTGTGACGCCATCCTGGTCATGGACCGCGGCAAGGCGGTTGATCAGGGCAAGCACACCCAGCTTCTGGAGCGCTGCGACATCTACCAGCACCTCTGGCACCAGCAGAACCGGCACATCTAGGAGACCGACGGTGACGACCCATCAAATCGGCTCCATCCCGTTGGCCAAGGCGCCGGCGAAACAGAGCAAGGGTGCGGGAAAAGCCGCGCCGGAAGCGATCATCAGCCAGTTCCAGCGGGACACGGCGGCAATCGACGCAGCACCCGATCCGCTGCTGGCCCGCATCGTCCTGCATGTGCTGGCGCTTGCGGTGGTCGCGGCGGTTGCCTGGGCAATCATCGTGAAGCTGGACCGCATCGTGGTGGCGCCGGGCAAGATCACCTCGCGGGAAGCGACCATCTTCGTCCAGCCGATGGACACGGTGATGATCAAGTCGGTCAATGTCCGGGCCGGCGACGTCGTCAAGCCGGGCGACGTTCTGGCCACGCTGGATCCCACCTTCGCCCAGGCCGATGTCGGGCAGCTCAGCGCCCGGCTGGCCAGTGTCGAGGCCCAGGTGGCACGGCTGGAGGCCGAGTACAGCGACCATCCCTACACACCCGCCAACGACAAGGACCGCAACGCGGCCCTGCAGTTCGGCCTGTGGCGCGAGCGTCAGGCGCAATACCGCGCACAGCTGCAAAGCTACGCCGAAAAGATCGCGCGGGTGAAGGCCTCCATCGTCAAGAACGAGACCGACCGCTCCCATCTGGCGGAGCGGCTGAAAGTGGTGCGCGAGATCGAGGGCATGCGCAGCTCGCTGGCGGCGTCGCAGACCGGCAGCAAGCTGAACATGCTGTACGCCACCAACGACCGCATCGATATCGAGCGCACCCTGGTCTACAACGAGAATGAGCTGGCGGCCAACCAGCATGAGCTCAAGTCACTCTATGCCGACCGGGATGTCTATATCCAGAACTGGAAGAGTGCGGTGATCGAGGAGCTGGTCAAGCAGCGCAGCGAAAGCGATTCGCTGCGTGAGCAGCTCAGCAAGGCGCGCAAGCGCGAGGAGTTGGTCAAGCTGGAGGCGCCGGCCGACGCGGTGGTGCTGGAGGTGTCGCCCAAGACCTCGGTTGGCTCGATGGCGCAATCGGATGAGCCCCTGTTCAAGCTGTTCCCGCTGGGGGGCGGGCTTGAAACCGAGATCACCATCGACGCCCGCGACCTCGCCTTCGTCCAGGTCGGCGATACGGTGCAGATCAAGCTCGACGCCTACCCCTTCACCGACCATGGCGCCTTGGAAGGGGTGGTGGAGACGATCAGTCAGGACGCCTTCACCGACCGCAACAACCCGCAGACCGGCACACAGCCCTTCTACCGGGCGCGGGTCCGCCTGATCCGGACCGAGCTGCGCAATGTGCCGGCGCACTTCCGCCTGATCCCCGGCATGCCGCTGAAGGCGGACATCAAGGTCGGCGAGCGGCGGGTGATCTCTTACTTCCTGCGGCCGATCCTGCGCGGTCTCAACGAAAGCATGCGCGAGCCATGAGCCTGATCTCCCGCCTGTTCCGCAAGCCGTCGGCACCGCTGGCCGCCACCCGGCCGGATTTGCGCCGGGGCCTGGAGGCCCATGAGGCCGGCGATCCTCTCACCGCCCTGCGCCATTGGCTGCCGCTGGCCGAGCAGGGCGACGCCGAGGCGCAGTTCCGCCTCGGCCAGTGCTACATCCGCGGCGAAGGGGTGGTGCGCAACTTCGGCGATGCCGCCCATTGGCTGCGCAAGGCCGCCGTCCAGGGCCATGTCGAGGCGCAATTCACGCTCGGCCTGTTCCTGGCGAACGGCGAGGGCGCGCCGCAGGACAACATGCCCGCCGTCCGCTGGCAGCGTAGCGCCCTGCAGCACAACCGGGCTGCCGCCGAGGCCAATCTGGCCCTGCTCTTTCCCCATGGGCTCGGGGCTGCCCCCGACATGGCCGAGGCCTTGTCCTGGTACGAGAAGGCCGCAGCGCAGAACCATGCCGAAGCGATCTACCATCTCGGCCTGTTCCACACCTTCGGCCAGGGCGTGCCGCAGGACTATGCGGCCGCGGTCCCGTGGTTCCGCAAGGCGGCGGAGCTCGGCCATGCCACCGCACAGATGAAGCTTGGCTCTTTGTACGCCCAAGGCAACGGCGTGCCCCAGGACATGGCTGAGGCCTTGGCCTGGTATGAGGAGTCGGCCGAGCATGGCAATGCTGCTGCCCAATTCAGCCTGGGACTCGCCTGGGAGCATGGGCAGGGGGTGGAGCCGGACGCGGAGAAGGCCGCCCATTGGTACCGCCGTGCCGCCGAGCAGGACCATCCGGTGGCCCAGCTCCATCTCGGCCTGCTCTATGCGTCCGGCCGCGGCGTGCCGCAGGATTACCGCGAAACCCTGAAATGGTGCCGGCTTTCGGCGGAAAAGGGCAACTCCAGTGCCCAATTCAATCTGGGGCTGATCTACGCCAAGGGGCTGGCGGGTGCGGCCGATTTCGGCGAGGCGGCCACCTGGTACCGCAAAGCCGCCGTCCAGGGCAACGTCAATGCCCAGGTCAACCTTGGCCTGCTGCTGCTCAAAGGAACCGGCGGGCGGCCGGAGGTTCTGGAGGCGGTCGACTGGCTGCGCCGGGCCGCCGCCCAGGGGCATCTTGGCGCCATGCTCAACCTCGCCTCGCTGTATGAGACCGGGCAGGGCGGGGCGGTCAACCTGCCGCAGGCCTGCATGTGGTACCGGCTGGCGGCAGCGGCGGCTCCCGAGGGCGACCGGGGCACGATCCAGGCGAAGGTCGATGCCCTGCACACCGCCATGGACGCCGAGGAGCGGCAGAAGACCGAGACCCTGCTTGAGGAGTGGCGCCGGAGCCTGCCCCAAGCGTCCGCACACTGATCCTGCCCGACGGGTGCCCCCGCTTGGCACAGCGGAGGCACGTCACGGGCGGCGGATGGTCAGCGCGGCACAGCGACGGCCCTTTCCCGCAGCGCTTCCGCGACCCGCTTCAGCACCCCCTCCCAATCGCCGGGGCGGCTCTGCCGGAACAGGCGCATGGTGGGGTACCAGGGCGTGTCGTCGCGCCCGAGCAGCCAGCGCCAGTCGGGGGCGAATGGCAGCAGCACCCAGGTGGGGCGGCCGAGCGCCCCGCACAGATGGGCGACCGAGGTGTCGACGCAGACGATCACGTCCAGATTGGCGGCGATCGCCGCAGTGTCGGCGAAATCCTTGATCTCGGCGGACAGGGAGATCAGCCGCATGCCCGCCGGCGGATCAGCCGCCAGCCCCTCGCTCGGCCCTTTCTGGATGGAGAAGAGGCTCAGATTGGGCAGCCGGGACAGGGCCGCAAAGGCGTCCAGCCGCAAGGAGCGGTTGCGGTCATTGCCATGGCCGGGCGATCCGGCCCAGACCAGCCCGACCCGCAGCCCCGGATGCGGGCTGAGCCGCTCGGCCCACAGAGCCGCCAGCTCCGGTTCCGGATAGAGATAGGGCACGCGGGCCGGGATCGACTCAAGCGTCGTGCCGAACAGCAGCGGCAGGCTGAGAAGCGGCAGATGGAGGTCGAAGGCCTCGAGCGGAACCGTGCCGGAGAGGATGGCGTCCGGCCGCACCACCCCTTTCATCAGGCGCTGGAGCGGCGGCTGGACGCCAAGCACCACGCTGCCGCCGCGCGCCGCGATCATTGGGGCGTAACGGCAGAACTGAATGGTGTCGCCCAGCCCCTGCTCGCTGTGCAGCAGGACGCGGCGGCCGGCGAGCGGCTCCCCGGTCCAGCGTGGCTTGGGCAGGTCGGCCAGCACTGGCGCATCCTTGCAGCGCAACCGGCCCTCATACTCACGCCAGCCCTCGACAAATTGGCCGTCGAGCAGCAGTCCCATGCCGAGGTTGCGGTGGGCATCCGGGCTGGCGGGGTCGAGGCGCAACGCCCGCCGGTATTGGAGGATCGCCTCGGCAAGGCGGTTCTGGGCCTGGCGGCTGTTGCCGAGATTGTTGTAGGCGGCGGTGAAGCCCGGATCGCAGACAAGGGCGCGGGCCTGGCACGCCACGGCCTCCTCCAGCCGTCCGGCCTCTTGCAAGGTGATGCCGAGGCTGGTGTGGGCGGCGGCGAAGGTGGGATCGCGGGCGATGGCGCGCCGCTGCCATTGCTCAGCCTCGGTGATCCGCCCGAGTTCGCGCAGAGCGATGCTGAGGTTGTTGCCGGCTGCGGCGTGGAGGGGATCAAGCGCCAAGGCGGCTTGGTAGCCGCTCACCGCCTCGGTATAGCGCTTGTCGTCCTGCAGGCAGTTGGCAAGGCCGTTGCGGGTTTCCGCCACCTCCGGGCCGAGGGCGACCGCCCGGCGGTAAATCGTCGCAGCTTCGCCCAGCCGGCCGAGCAGGCGCAGGCAAAAAGCCAGGCCGAGAAGGGCCAGATCGAAGTCGGGGCGCAGGGCAAGCGCCCGGCGGTAACTGGCCGCCGCATCGCCGACGCGCCCCAGATCCTGCAGCACATTGCCAAGATTGAGGTGGGCTTCGGTAAGCTCCGGAGTCCGCGTCAACGCCTCCCCGATCAGACGGACCGCCTCCAGCGGCTGGCGGCGGCGCAAGGCAAGACCCATCAGGTGCAAAGCGTCGGAGTGCTGGGGCGCCACCCGCAGGATTTGGCGGTAGATGTCGGCCGCCATGTCGACGCGCCCGCCCTGGTGATGGCGGATCGCGATGGCAAGAGCCTCTTGAATGGTCGTCATGCAGCTGTCCGTCGCCCCAAGCCTGTCATTCTATTGCTTGCTGTCTTGAGATCTCTGGGAAACGACCCTCCATACTCGGCCGATTGACTGTCGATCAAGAGCGATGATCGGGATTATTTTACCTTCCGGCCCTCGAACGCCTCATTTTCCGCGCGACAGGAACGGCACGATCAGCCCCTGGGCTACAGATTTCTTCCATCTGTGATCAAAAATCCATATATGCTTTTCTATTAAAAATCAGATACTTAACCCGCTCTTTGAGCAAGCCGGCGCCAAGCGATCCTGACGAGATAATCTCGACACATCCTCCCAAAGCCCAGTCATCGTAAATTCGATTGCACGGGTGTACCTCTTCGGATAGGAAAATGACGCTGCATAGGGCCGAGTCATGCCTGAATGCCGCCTGCAGGACATGTGGATCGCTGCTCGACACGTTTTTGCTACAGGGTCAGAACGATATGGGGATCAAGTAAATGGCACAAAACTCGACCGGCTCCCAATGGGATATCACTGGGGGTGCCACCCTAAACGTAAGCTCAATCAATACCCTCGTCGGCACTCAGGGTGGCGCAGACGTTGTTACGATCGATAGTGGGGCTGGAAGCACCGTCTTGGTGACGGCGCTGGAAACCCTCATTGGCAATATCGGCAACGATTTTGTCACGCTGAGCTCCGGCAACACCCTCCTGGTCAACCTGATTGAGACGTTGACCGGTGGTGTGGGCACGGATGCCATTTCGATTGGCAGCACGGCGGGCTCTACGATCCTGGTGTCGGCTCTGGAGACCCTGACCGGCAATAGCGGCACCGACATCATCACGCTGAACACCGGTGGCAACACCCTGCTGGCTTCGGCGCTGGAAACCATCACCGGCAACACCGGCACCGACACCATCACGCTGGGCGGCACTGCTGGCAACACCCTGCTGGCTTCGCTGCTGGAGACCATCACCGGCAGCACCGGCACCGATGCCGTCACGCTGAACACCGGTGGCAACACCCTGCTGGCTTCGGCGCTGGAAACCATCACCGGCAACACCGGCACCGACGCCATCACGCTGGGCGGCACTGCTGGCAACACCCTGCTGGCTTCGCTGCTGGAGACCATCACCGGCAACACTGGCATTGATACAATTACGCTTTCGGGCGGAAGCACTCTGCTCGTTGCAGCGCTGGAGACACTGGTCGGCGCTGGCGCTGGCACCGACTTCATCACGATCACGGGCGGCAGCACTCTGCTCGTCTCGGGCATCGAGACCCTGGTTGGTACGGGTACTGGGGTTGACTATGTCACTCTGAGCGGCACCTCCGGCAGCACGATCCTGGTCGGTGCGCTGGAGACCCTGGTTGGCACCAGCGGCGTGGACATCGTCAGCCTGACGGGTGGCAGCACCATCCTGGTCTCGGCTGTCGAAACCCTGCTCGGCGGCACCGGCTCCGATGCCATCATCCTTGGCTCGGCTGGCAACACGCTGCTGGCTTCGGCGCTGGAAACCATCACCGGCAACAGCGGCTCGGACCTGGTCTTCCTCGGCACCGGCGGCAACACGGTCCTGGTCAGCGGCCTTGAGCTCCTGATCGGCAACAGCGGCAGCGATGTCGTCACGCTCGGCACCTCCGGCAACTCGATCATCGTCCGCGACATCGAGACCATCACCGGCGCTGCGGGCTCCGACCTCGTCACGCTCGGCAACACCGGCAACACCCTGCTGGTCTCGGCGCTCGAGATCCTGGTCGGCGGCACCGGTTCGGATGTCGTCACGCTGAACGTTGGCGGCAACACCCTGGTCATTCGTGACCTGGAGACGCTGACCGGCAATACCGGCACCGATGCCATCGTGCTCGGCAACACCGGCAACACCCTGCTGGTCTCGGCTCTGGAGACCCTGACGGGTGGCACCAGCACCGACCTCGTCAGGCTGAACACTGGTGGCAACACCCTGCTGGTCTCGGCTCTGGAGACGCTCACCGGCAATACCGGCTCCGATGCCGTCACGCTCGGCTCGGCTGGCAACACGCTGCTGGCTTCGGCGCTGGAGACCATCACCGGCAACAGCGGCTCGGACCTGATCTTCCTCGGCACCGGCGGCAACACGGTCCTGGTCAGCGGCCTTGAGCTCCTGATCGGCAACAGCGGCAGCGATGTCGTCACGTTGGGCACCGGCGGCAACACTCTGCTCATCCGTGACATCGAAACGTTGACCGGCAACACCGGCACCGACGCCATCACGCTGGGCGGCACTGCTGGCAACACCCTGCTGGCTTCGCTGCTGGAGACCATCACCGGCAGCACCGGCACCGATGCCGTCACGCTGAACGTTGGTGGCAACACGCTGCTGGCATCGGCTCTGGAGACCATCACCGGCAACACCGGCACCGATGCCATCGTGCTCGGCTCGACCGGCAACACGCTGCTGGCTTCGGCGCTGGAAACCATCACCGGCAACAGCGGCTCGGACCTGGTCTTCCTCGGCACCGGCGGCAACACGGTCCTGGTCAGCGGCCTTGAGCTCCTGATCGGCAACAGCGGCAGCGATGTCGTCACGCTCGGCACCTCCGGCAACTCGATCATCGTCCGCGACATCGAGACCATCACCGGCGCTGCGGGCTCCGACCTCGTCACGCTCGGCAACACCGGCAACACCCTGCTGGTCTCGGCGCTCGAGATCCTGGTCGGCGGCACCGGTTCGGATGTCGTCACGCTGAACGTTGGCGGCAACACCCTGGTCATTCGTGACCTGGAGACGCTGACCGGCAATACCGGCACCGATGCCATCGTGCTCGGCAACACCGGCAACACCCTGCTGGTCTCGGCTCTGGAGACCCTGACGGGTGGCACCAGCACCGACGCCGTCACGCTGGGTACCGGTGGCAACACCCTGCTGGTCTCGGCTCTGGAGACGCTCACCGGCAATACCGGCTCCGATGTCGTCACGCTCGGCTCGACTGGCAACAACCTGCTGGTGTCGGCGATCGAGACTATCACCGGTGGTGCGGGCCTCGACATCGTCTTCACCGGCAGCGCCGGCAGCACGATGAACGTCAGCGGTCTGGAAATCCTGGTCGGCGGCGCCGGCTCGGATGTGGTGACCATCACCACCACCACGGCCAACACGCTGATCGTCCGCGGCATCGAGACGCTGACCGGCAACACCGGCACCGACACCATCGTCCTCGGCGATACCGGAACCACCATCCTGGTTTCGGCGATTGAGACTCTGACGGGTGGTGCGGGTACCGATGCCGTCACGCTGAACGTTGGTGGCAACACGCTGCTGGCATCGGCTCTGGAGACCATCACCGGCAACACCGGCACCGATGCCATCGTGCTCGGCTCGACCGGCAACACGCTGCTGGCTTCGGCGCTGGAAACCATCACCGGCAACAGCGGCTCGGACCTGGTCTTCCTCGGCACCGGCGGCAACACGGTCCTGGTCAGCGGCCTTGAGCTCCTGATCGGCAACAGCGGCAGCGATGTCGTCACGCTCGGCACCTCCGGCAACTCGATCATCGTCCGCGACATCGAGACCATCACCGGCGCTGCGGGCTCCGACCTCGTCACGCTCGGCAACACCGGCAACACCCTGCTGGTCTCGGCGCTCGAGATCCTGGTCGGCGGCACCGGTTCGGATGTCGTCACGCTGAACGTTGGCGGCAACACCCTGGTCATTCGTGACCTGGAGACGCTGACCGGCAATACCGGCACCGATGCCATCGTGCTCGGCAACACCGGCAACACCCTGCTGGTCTCGGCTCTGGAGACCCTGACGGGTGGCACCAGCACCGACGCCGTCACGCTGGGTACCGGTGGCAACACCCTGCTGGTCTCGGCTCTGGAGACGCTCACCGGCAATACCGGCTCCGATGTCGTCACGCTCGGCTCGACTGGCAACAACCTGCTGGTGTCGGCGATCGAGACTATCACCGGTGGTGCGGGCCTCGACATCGTCTTCACCGGCAGCGCCGGCAGCACGATGAACGTCAGCGGTCTGGAAATCCTGGTCGGCGGCGCCGGCTCGGATGTGGTGACCATCACCACCACCACGGCCAACACGCTGATCGTCCGCGGCATCGAGACGCTGACCGGCAACACTGGCACCGACACCATCGTCCTCGGCGACCTCGGCAACAACCTGCTGGTGTCGTCGGTCGAGACCCTCACGGGTGGTGTTGGCACTGACATCGTCACGCTGGGCACCGGCGGCAACACGCTGCTGGTTTCGGCTCTGGAGACGCTGACCGGCAACAGCGGCACCGACGTCATCACGCTTGGCTCGGCCGGTAACAACCTGCAGGTCTCGGCGATCGAGACGCTGACGGGCGGTGCGGGCACCGATCTGGTCTTCCTCGGCTCCGCCGGCAACACCATGCTGGTCGGTGCGGTGGAAGTGCTGGTCGGCGGCACGGGCACCGACGCGATCACGCTGGCTTCGGCCGGTGCGACGCTCGCGGTCCGCGCCATCGAGACGCTCACCGGCGGTGCTGGCACCGAGGTCGTCTTCCTGGCCGATGTGATCAACACGCTGACCGTCTCCGACCTGTCGATCCTGGTCGGCGGCACGGCGACCGACGTCGTCACTCTGGGTGGCACGGCGGGCAACACGCTGATCACCCGCGCGGTCGAGACCCTGATTGGCAGCGCCAACAATGACGCGGTCATCCTGGGTGACAGCGGCAACGTCCTGACGGTGTCGGCTCTGGAGACCCTGATCGGTGGTGTCAACACCGACATCGTCTTCCTCGGCTCCACCGGCAACAGCCTCACCGTCAGCGGCCTCGAAGTGCTGGTCGGCGGTGCGGGCAACGATGTAGTCACCATCGGCTCGGCCGGCAGCACGATCGCCCTGCGTGGCATCGAAACGCTGATCGGCGGGGCTGGCACCGAGGTGGTCTTCCTGGGCGATACCGCCAACACCCTGACGGTGTCGCAGGTCGACATCTTGATCGGCGGGGCCTCGACCGACATCGTCACCCTGGGCACGAGCGGCAACACGCTGATCACCCGCAGTGTCGAGACACTGATCGGCAACACCGGCACCGACGTGGTCGTCCTGGGCGACACGGGCAACACCCTGACGGTGTCGGCTCTGGAGACCCTGGCAGGCGGCCGTGGCACCGACATCGTCTTCCTCGGCTCCACCGGCAACACCTCGCTCGTCAGCGGCGTTGAGGTTCTGGTCGGCGGTGCCGGCAACGATGCGATCACCCTGGGGACGGCAGGCAGCACGATCGCGATCCGCGACATTGAGACGCTGTCCGGCACCTCCAACAGCGACGTCGTCTTCCTGGGTGACACCGGCAACTCGCTGAGCCTGTCGGGCATGTCCATCCTGGTTGGCGGCAACGGCACCGACGTGGTCACCCTGAGCAACGCCGGCGGCAGCACGCTCATCACCCGCGGCGTGGAAACGCTGGTGGGTCTGGGCAGCAACGACGTTGTCATCCTGGGTGACACCGCCAACACCCTCTCGGTGAGCGGCGTGGAAGCCCTGACCGGCGGCACCAACGCCGATGTGGTGACGGTGACCAGCGGAGCGATCCGCTTCACCGGCGGCACGGGAGCCGACACGATCACCCTGCAGTCCAACGCCAACAGCGACCAGATCGTCTTCCAGACGGGTGGCGATGGCGCGGCCGCCGGGGCGACCACCGGCTTCGATGTGGTCAACAACTTCCAGACCTCGGACCAAGTGGTGATCACGGGGGCGCTACGCACCTTCGTGGACCGTAACGGCACCGGCGTTCTGGAAAGCACGACCCGCGCCTCGGGTGCGGTCGACATGCGCACGGACGAGGTGGTTGCCCTGTCCACGACGGTGTCGAACCTCGCCGACACCGATCTGGCCAGCTTCCGCTCGGCTCTGGGCACGCTGACCAACTCGTCGGCAGGCGCCAACGCCCTGGTGCTGGCCAATGACGGGACCAACACCGGCCTCTATCTGGTCACCGACTGGAACGGGGACGGCACGGTCGCCGGCACCGAAGCCCGCCTGATGGCGCGCTTCAACGGTGTCCTGCTCGGCACCGGCAACGTCACCGCCGGTTGATCGATCTGACCAACTGACGACTGGGAGGGGGGCGCCTTCGGGCGCCCCTTTTCTTTTGCCCCTGTTTCTCGGCCTTGCTCCACACGGCTTGACAAGGAAGGACGAAGGACGGAATGGTCTGCCGCGCGGTGTGCGGGGCCCCCCATTCAACACGCGCAGCTTTGCCATCGCGGGCACATCAAAGGCCGTCCTCATGCATCCTCATCTGGCGTTCACCTGGCAGCTGACCGAAATCCATGGTTGGGGACTGGTCGGGGTCCACACCGCCTTGCATCTGGTCGAGCAAGGCCGGCCGCCGCTGCTGCTGGAGCGGCCCTTGATGAGCAGCCTGCGGCCCGAAAACCGGGAAAAACTCCAGCCTCTTGTCGGCCCCTGTGAGCAAGCACTTGCCATGGCTGCGCACCATCCCGGACGCCTGTTGCGGCTGCAGGATTTCGACGTGCTGCATGCCTTGGGCAACGGCTTCCAGGCCGGGCCGCCCAGCGAGCGGTTTCAGGGCCGGCGCAACATCGGTGTCATCGCCTATGAGGACACGCGCTTCGATGCTGCCGTCCTGGAGCGCGCCCGCCGGTACGAGCGGATCATCGTCCACTCCACCTACAACCGGCAGCTCCTGGAAGCCCAGGGCTTCACCAACATCGGCTTCGCCTTGCAGGGCATCGATGAGAACGAACTGCAGGTTCCGCCGCCCTCCAAGCGCTTTGGCGACCGCTTTGTGGTCTTCTCGGGCGGCAAGCTGGAGTTCCGCAAGGGCCAGGACATCGTGCTGGCCGCCTTCCTGCGCTTCCATGCCCGCCATCCCGATGCCTTGCTGGTCACCGCATGGCAGAACGCCTGGACCGAAGTCGGCATGACCATGGCGGAATCGCCCTTGGTCTCCCAACCGCCGCGGGTGCGCGACAACCGCATCGATATCCGGCGCTGGGCGTTTGAGAATGGTGCGAACGAGAGCAATTTCCTCGACCTTGGCTTCCTCGGCCGCCATCAGATCGCCGGCCTCCTCGCCGACTGTGACGCCGCCGTCTTCCCCAATCGGTGCGAAGGTGCCACCAACCTCGTCGCCATGGAGGCGATGGCCTGCGGCGTCCCCACCATCCTGTCGGCCAACACCGGTCACATGGATTTGCTCGTCGGTGACATCTGCTTGACGCTTAACCATCAGCAACCGGTATCCGATCGTAACGGCAGCCGCATCGGCTGGGGCGAATCCTCCGTCGATGAGCTGGTCGAGCAGTTGGAGGCCTTGTACACCGACCGCAGCGGCGCCCGCGCCCGCGCAGACCGAGCACAGCGCTTCATCCGGGGTGAGCGGACTTGGGGCATTTTCGCCCAAGCCTTTGTCGCGGCGATTGAGGGGGGCTCACACAGCGCTCCCGCCGCCGCCACGGCATCATCCTCTGCCCCCGCTTCCCCACCGCAGACTGTCAGCATCCAGGACGCCCTCAGCCTCGCCCGGCACCATCAGGAGGCCAGGCGGCTGGCAGACGCTGAGGACATCTATCGCCGCATCCTGGCCGTACGGCCGGACCTGCTTGCCGCTCGCAGCGCACTTGCCGGAACCCTGCTGAGCCAGGGCCGCACGGCAGCGGCCCTCACACTCGGCCGTTCGGTCATCGCTCTGCAGCCACAGACGGCGGAGAGCTATGCGGATTTGGCCACTATACTGGGGCAGGGTGGCGGCCATCCCGAAGCCTCCTGGCTGTTACGGCGCGCGGCGATGCTGGAGCCGAAGGGCACAGTCCAGACCACCGTCGTTTCTGCCGATGACGAAGCCGCTGCCCGCGGTGCATCGGAGCGACAGAGGCCCTCCGACGCCGGACAACAGCCGGATGCGCCGCTGACGATCATCTATCGGACCGGCCAGCACGTCGACGACCGGTGTGCCGACACACGCCGTTGCCTGCGCAACCTGATCAGAACATTCACACCGCAGGCGGAGCGCTTGGCTGTGGTGGTTGGAGGAGGCAGTTCCGAAAAGGTCGAACTCGTTGAGCAGGAGATCGTCAAGCTCTCTGCCCGGCCCGCCCTCCTCCACCGGAGCGGGGCGGAGGAGGAGGCCTCCTGGCGCTGTGCCCTCGATCTCGCCCTGGGGCACCCAGACGGAGACTTCGTCTATTTCGTCGAGGATGGCCATCTGCATCTGCCGGACGCCGAGCGCCTTCTGCGCGAGGGGTTGGAGCATGCCGACTATGTCAGCCTCTACGATGCGCCCTGGCAATACCCGCAGGCGCCGTCGGGCACGGAGCCGCGGGAACCCGACAGCGGCAGGACAACGCACCTTCTCCTCACGCCTTCGTCCCATTGGGCAGTCACCACAGCCCTGACCATGACCTTTGCCGTGCGTGTCGGCACTTTGCGGCAAGACAGGGAGGTGTTCACCCAGGTTGCCGAACACGGCCCGTCCATCGCGCCCTCGACCATCTTTGCCGAGCTGGCGGCCCGCGGCCGCCGGATCCTGGCATCGATCCCCGGGCATTCCAGCCGCACCGACCCGACCCTGCTGTCGCCGTTGGTGGATTGGGCTGCGGTTGCCGCCGCCTGTGATGAAACGCTGGTCACGTGATGGCACAGCGCACGGCGGCCCTCCTGGGCTATCCCCTGAAGCTCCTGGTCAGTGTCCTCATCCTCTTGTTTCTGTTGAGCCGGGTCGATGTCGCTGAGGTTCTGCAGGAATTCTCCTCCATGCAGCCAGCCCATGCGCTGGTGGCCATGGTGCTGCTGGCGGCAACGCACGGCGTAAATGCCCTGAAGCTGGGTGTCCTGCTGCCTGAACGTCGGATCGGCACCTTGCTGGCCTACACGCTGATTGCCCAGGCCTACGCGCTGCTGCTGCCCGGCCAGATCGCCGGCGAGGCGGTCAAGGCCTACCGCCTGAGCAGAGGCGAGGGGAGCCAGGCGGGAGGGGTCGTCTCCGTCGTGCTTCTGGACAAGCTAGTCGGCGGGCTCGCCATTCTCCTCTTGATGCTGGCAGGGGTGCTGGGTGACCCGGTGCGGCTTGGCGGGAGCGGGATCTTGTGGCCGACCGTCGCCGCGCTCGGGGGACTGGCGGCCGCCATCGCCTGCTTGGCTTGGGCGCCTGCGCAAAGGCTGTTGCTGCGCCTGTTTCCGACCAGTCCGGGCTGGCGGGGATGGGTCGGGCGCCATCTGTCGCAGTTCCTCGCCATGTGGCGGGCGCAGGCGATGCAGCCGCACACGCTGTTCTCGTGCTTGGCCTACAGCGTGCTATCGCAGCTCCTGACCATCTCCGGCAGCGTCCTGTTCGGGTTGGGCCTCGGAATCGATCTCGGTTATGCCATCTGGTGTGTGATCATCGGCATGATGACCGTCATTCTACTAGCTCCGCTCACGGTTGGCGGCATTGGGTTGCGCGAGATTTCCCTGGTCGGCATGCTTGGACATTTTGGCGTCCCCGCCGACCGCGCTCTTGCCCTGGCCATGGCGATCTTCGCCTTCCAGATCATGGTGGCAGCCTTCGGCATCGCCGTTGACCTGTTAGTTCTTCGCGAACGGCGGGCCTGACGTCCTCATCACGGGCAGCAGGGCGGCAATCCAGTTCCACCGCCCTGCTCGCAAAGGCTATGCTTTCCTTCCGCTCAGCCGGGAGGGCGGCGATAGATCATGATACCAGGCACATCCTGGCGAACATAACCATCGGTGATGAGGGCGTTGATATAGCGATGCGCCCAGTTCTGGAAACGGGACAGCTCCGTTCCCTGGATGGCCCAATCCACCACCACCACGACGGGGGGGGGGGCGGCCCTGGTCGTCGCGATCGCCCGGTCGATCCAGCCGGGATCGCGGAGCAGGAAGGAATCATCGACGAAATACTCACGCAGCAGCATCCGGTGGCCGGTCATGAACGCCATCCCCGGACAGAAGGGCACGCAGACGATGCGTTCGTCCGGGGCCGCTGTCGCCGTGATGAGGTCGCGCACCCCCGTCAGCTGGCGATATTCGAGTTGAGACACGCGGACCGCCGGCACGGTCTGGGCGCTGAAGCGTTCGGTCCGTTCGCCGGAGCCGGCGATCGATCCTGTCCCCGGAGCAGTGAGGCCAAGCTGCAGGAAGCAGGCGGCAATGACGAGCGGCAGGATCGCCACGCTGCCGGCCACACCGGCTCCCAGTCCCCGGTCGGAGCCAACCAGCGCACGCGTCTCGGCCACGAGGACACAGGCCAGCACAAGGAAGCCCGGCATGAAATTCGCGACATGGGGGAGGTCGGGGCGGAACAGGAAACAGTGCGGCCATGTCGCCAAGGCGCCCGCCAGCACGACCAACAGAACCGGCACCCGCTCCCCACCGAACCGTGCCAGGCGGAAGAGAATCACCAAGCCGAACAAGCCAAACACCAAAAGTGGGCCATAGATCAGGACGGCAAGCAACGCATCTGGCTCAGCTGTCCAGAGTCCCTCCAAGGCGGAGAGCGCCGGACGGGCCAGTAGGGTTCCAGCCCCGCTTTGCTGAGCAGCGAGGGCGTCCGCCGCGCCTGCCGGCGGATGGAACACCGCCAGAAGATACGTCATAATGGCGATGGGATAATGCAGCACCTCCATCGTCACCAGATCGAGATAGCCGCGCATTGCCGCCCGCACCAGAACAGGCAATTGCACGATCAGGAGCATCGCCAAGGCGCTTGCGCCCAGCACCGTCAGGCGCCGTCGCCAAGCACCGTCCCGCCTAGACAAGGCGCCCAGGAGCAGCAGACCGGCCAATGGCACGCAGAAGAGAAAGCCGAAATCGGCCCGGATTTGGAACGTGACCGACACGGCCGCAGCCGGAGCCAGCACATCCACCGGCCGCATGGTCCGCCAGCGTTCGGCCAACCGCACCTGGAAGTGGGTGTTGAGTAGGGCACAGAACGGGTAGAAGGCGGTGGCAGGGTAGGCGGGCACCAGGACCGCGATCAGGGCCGCCAGGACAGCAAGAGGATGATTGCGGGTGGTGCGCGCGACCGTCAGATAGAGGAGAACCGAGGTTGCCGTGATCATCGTGTAGAAGATCAGCTGAACGGCATGCCAGGACGGCCCGGTGAGCGCAAACACCAGTTGGCCAAGCTTGAACCACATCAGCCCATAGGGATAGGCCAGCTCATGTGGATCGGTGCCGAGCAGGAGCTCATAAGCGATCTGGGCATACATCCCATCGTCGGCGGTGTTCAGCCCGCTGTCGATGTAGAGGCTGTAGTAGCCCAGCGACACGATCAGAATTGCCAACGTGCTGGCAGCGGTCGCAAGACCGCCGGGCCATGCGATACGCGGAATGGGAAAGGCATGGGTCATGAATATGCTTATCCTATGGACCACGTCTTCAGAGACTGACCTCACCATCATCGATCAAGAAAGCGGTGATAAACCAAAGCAGTCACTGGAGAAATTTTGAAATATTGAAGAAGCGCTTGCACGCTTTCCCCATGTACAATGAGACTTGATTCTGGTCAATTGCCTTCTGTTTGGCAAAGGCGCATTCCACATGGAGTGCCTTGTCCGCCCCACTGCTATCGCGCCCTCTCGGCTCTGCCCGGACCTCCCCTTTCGCTTTCTGAGAATAAGGCAGGGCAAGTCCCTCACGGAACCTGTGTGACCGTCATGCTGCTTTCCGAGCAGACCTTGAGGGCGGCGGAACTCCTGCTGTTGAAGCCTTCCGACAGTCGAGCTAGGGTGCCGCACTCTTTTCCCAGCTCCACTGGATCGTCATGGTAACGGTTGCCGAAGCATTGCAGGTCGCGGTCGATCATCACCGGGCCGACCGGCTTGCCGAGGCGCGGGAGATCTACCGGCGGATCCTGGATGTCGACAAGCGCAACGGGCAGGCGCTGCATCTGCTGGGGCTGGTGGAGCGGCGGCTGGGGAACACCGACGAGGCGATCGCCCTGATCCGGCAGGCCGTCGCCATCCTGCCCGAGTTCGCCGAGGCCCACGCCAATCTCGGCAACGCCTACCGCGCGGTTGGCCGCATTGAAGAGGCCGCCGCCGCATATTGCCATTCCATTGCCGTCAGTCCCGGTTCCGCCCCAAGTTATCACACGCTGGGCGTCCTGTTGTGTGGCCAGGGTGGTCCACGCTCACAAGAGCAGGCGATCACGGCCTTGATGCGGACTCGCAGCCTGACACCTGACAATGCGGACGTTCACCACGACCTTGCCATCGCGCACAAGCAGGCGGTGCGATTGGAACAGGCGGCGGCAGGGCAGCGCCGTGCCTTGGTCTTGCGGCCAGACTTCGCTTCCGCCTGGATGACGTTGGGCAACATCCTGACCGAACTCGGCCAGCGTGAGCAGGCGCTGCAGGCCTACCGGCGGTCGTTGCGGGTGCAATGGGCGGCGGCGGACACCCATTACAATTACGGTAATGTGCTGTACACGACTGGACGGTTGGCAGAGGCGGCGGCCCATTACCGCCATGCCGTCAGCCATGGCTTGGCCCCTGCCTTGGTCCGGGAAGCCGCCGCGTTCATCGATCTGGGGCGTGACGCCGAGGCCGAGTCCAGCTTGCGCGCCGCCTTGAGCGTCCCGGGAAGCGATGTGCCGAGTGCGCTTGAGATGCTGACCACGCTGTTCATCCGACAAAAGCGCCTGGATGAAGGGCGACGCTTCTTTGCCGGCTTCCGGCACCCATATGCCCCGTCCCCGACCACCTATGCCGCGGAATGCCTAACCGCCGTCGCCGAAATCGAGCTTGAGGAAGGGCGCAACGCTGAGGCCCTTACCCTCTTGAACCGGGTCAACAGCCACGGCAGCCGCTTCTTCACCATCAAGTCGATCGCCGCCCTGCGCCACACCTTGGCCGGAATGAGCCTGGAATTGAAGCGGCCCGCCAACCCGGACCCGAGCCGGCCGCGGGTCGGCTCCTCCTCGTTGGCAACCCACGGCCGCTTCGCCCACAACGTCTTCGAATACATGCTGGTGCGGCTTTACGCCGAGACCTATGGCCTGACGATCGAGACCCCGGATTGGGTTGGTGGCTATTATTTCGGCCTCAACGACCCACGCCCGACCGCCCCACTGCGGCCGCTCTATTTCCCGCGTAGGATCATCAACGAGCTAGTCGACCGCCCCTCCGCGGAGCCGCTGACCGATTGCGACATTCTGTCGCCCCTCGGCCCCTACCAGTATCCGGAGCGCCACCGCGCCCGTATCCAGTCCTGGTTCCAGCCGCGCCCGGTGTGGATGCCCTGGATCGCTCCGGCGGTGGAGCGGCTGCGCGAACTCGGCAACACGGTGGTGGCGCTGCACATCCGGCGCGGGGATTTCGTCCTCTTCCGCTACACCATCACAGAGACAGCATGGTATGTGGACTGGCTGAATGGGCTCTGGAAGGAGCTGGACCGTCCGGTGCTCTACATCGCATCGGATGACCCTGCCATTGTCCAGGACTTTGCTGCCTTCCAGCCGGTGACGCTGAACGACGTCGCCGAGCCTTGGCCAGGGCTGGAATATCTGCAGGATTTCCATGTCCTGGCCAATGCCGACATCCTCGGCGTCAGCGCCCAGAGCGGCTTCAGCCGGCTGGCCGCCTTGCTGAACCCCCGTGCCCGGCTGTTCGTCGAACCCGATGCCGAGGCTGGGCGGGTCCAGCCCTATTCCCCTTGGACCCCTGACGATCATCTTGAGCAAACCTCTTGACCGGCAGCCGAGCAGGACAATCGATGGAACCGACCACACAGCACGCTGTCGAGCTTTACCGCGCCGGCAAGATCGAGCAGGCCTTGAGTGTATTGGAGGCGGTTTTGGCCGTCAGCCCTCAGGACTGGATGGCGCGCAACACGCGCGGCGTGGTGCTGTGCCGGCTGGGCCGGGCGGGCGAGGCTGTATCAATCTTCACCCGTCTTTTGACGATCGATCCCACCTTTGCTGAAGGCTGGTTCAATCTGGCTCTCGCCCATCGCGCGCTGGGCGACACCACAATCGCGGCAGGCCACCTGCTCAAGGCAGTGAGGTTCCAGCCGACCCAGTCGCTTTTCAGCGCCGAGCTGGGATCTCTTTTCCATGGGCAAGGCCTCCTGGGGGCCGCGGCCGATCACCTGCGCCGCGTCATCCTGCTTCATCCCGACCAGGCATCCGGCTATCTCAACGCCGCTGTGTCGGTGATGTCCGATGCCTGGTACAGCGACGCGGAAACGCTGCTGCGCCGGGGCCTGCACCTCGACCCGCAGAATGCCGATATGGCCATGCGGTTGGGCCAGGTTCTGCTCTCCCGCGGACGCAGTGTTGAAGCCAAAGCCCTACTCCAGCCGCGGGCACAGCGTCTTCCTGACCATAGGGAAATCACCCAAAGCCTGGAGCGCGCTCAGCTTTCTACCGAGTTGTCCGTCGACGCCAACCGGACTGACGGAGCACCAGATGGCATCGTGGTCCGCGGTCCTTTTTCGGTCTTGTCGGGCTATGGCGATCTGGCGCAACGCTTTGTGCGCCAAATGGCAGGGCAAGGGGCAGCGCTGCGCTTGCTGGGCCTGACCGGGGCGGAGAGCTGGCGTCCCTCGGAGGGCAATGCCGATGCTCCGATCCGTCCGCGCGCGGCTTTGAGCTTCCTAACTCCGCTGCTGGTGGAGCCGATCTCCGGTGTGCCGACGGTCAACTACACCATGTTCGAGGGTACCCACATACCCGAGAGCTGGACCCGGGCCAATGCCGCTCATGATCTAGTGGTGGTGCCGACGGAGTCCTCCCGTCAGGCTTGGCTTGAGGCCGGCCATCCGGACGAGCGGCTGAGGGTGTGTCCGCCGGGCATCCATGTCCACCCTGGCGACGAGGCCGATCCGCCACGCAACATCCTTGCGCCAAATAGGCGGCCGATCGCCGATTACCGGGTGCGCATTCTCAACATCTCGGACTTCATTGCCCGCAAGAACATCGACGGCCTTCTGCGGGTCTGGCTGCGGGCGACGAACGCCAGCGACGATGCCATTTTGATCTTGAAGCTGGGCAAGGGCGGCCCGACCCTGAAGCAGGAGTTTGCGCACCTTCTGCAGCAGACCGCCCAAGTGGTCGGCCGCCGCTTTGAAGAGGCAGCCCCAATCGCCGCCCTGATGGGGCGTTACGATGAAGCCGGAATCTCAACCCTTTACCAGCTTGCGACCCATTACTGGAGCATGTCTCACGGCGAAGGATGGGACCTGCCGATGACCCGGGCCGGCGCCAAGGGCCTTGGGCTGATCGCACCACGCAACAGCGCCTACACGGCATACCTGAATGATAAGATCGCCCATCTGATACCTTGCACTACGGGGCCGGCCTGTATGCCCTACAGCAATGCGATATATCCACCATTTCAAGGCATCGATTGGTGGCATCCTGACGAGAACGTTACCGCGCACTTGTTGAGCCGTGCCGTGCGCAGTGGCCTGGAACGCCGAGATCCACGTACATATCTCCTCCAGTGCTTCGCGTGGAAACTCCGAACAAATGATCTGCTCGGCGTATTGGATGAGGTCAAGGCGGGGAGGTGACACTCTCCGTTCTACTATCGGAAACCGCTGTGTGGGGCTCTGATGCAGACTTGGATGCTAACACCGCGATGACATCCCGAGCGCTATCCCAAGCCCTCCGCAATGCATCGAAGTCGCCCGAGCACAAGGTCTGCATGTGCTTATGGATGAGGGGAAGAGGCCAGTCCCACCACTTGATCTCTTCAAGAAGTGAGATCTGCGCCTCTGGAAAGCGCGGACGCATGTGGGTGGCAGGGTTACCGGACGCGATGTGGTATGCAGGAACGTTCTTCGTCACCATGGCGCCAGCACTGGCCACAGCTCCATTGCCCATAGTAACGCCGGACAGGATGGACGCCTTATCGCCAATCCAGACATCGTTTCCAATCACGATGTTACCCTTGGAAGCCGGATGCCCAATAATTGCATCTGCTCCAGCCCACTGATCTTTGAAAGCTGAAAAAGGATAAGTTGAAACCCAATCAACTCGATGATTCCCCCCTAGGTAGAAGAAGGAGTTAGCGAGGGAGCAGAACTTGCCAATGTCCAAGCGGGTCTGGTTATCCCACAGAGCTACATTCGCCTCACCATAAGTGAAAGCGCCAATCGTGCCAAATTCGTTGCCTGAAAAGCTTAACGTTCGAATTTGGTTGCTAGGATTTAATGTAAATTTAGTGTGCATTACTACCTCGAGAGTTTTTGTTCTGTGATATCCTTGGAGATGTGTGGGAATGATGCGCGTAGCTCATTCCCCATAAGGGAAGGAAAAAACTATGGCCTGTATGCGGTGGCATATTTTTGCCTCGATCAGTCAAGCAACGTGCTTGGTACACAAGCTTTGGCCTTCGGTTAAACTTTCTAGCCGCACGACGGCAGACATCTGCCTTACATTGTGCGCACTATTATCAAAGAATAAACACAAGGTAAGTCTTCCTTGTAGCCGCGGCAGGATAGCTTGTCTTAAACATTCGCAGAGCGTTCAACCAGCGAAATCAGGTCAGCGGACTCGTTTAGCTGTGATAAAGAGGGTAGAGGAAAAAGTCCGCATGGCGGTAGTGCTTCGCTCTAGCAATGCCGACAAGGACTTGTTACGCAATGCCAGATGCAACCCAATAGGCACGTTGAACATTGGCGTCGCATCAATCACCTTAAATCCTTGGCGAGCAACGCTGTCCATGAGGGCACAGTCTTCGAAGCAGCGGTAGACTTCGCCGCCAGTCCAGGCACGTAGCGCTATCAGCAGTCGGTTCGGGCTAAACCGGCGAGGTGCGTCCAGTACGATCCCCTTGCGGGATAGCATTACCATGTGCTTGATCATGGCTTCAGGATCAGCCACATGCATCAGTACGCGGGACGACACGGCAGCGTCATAGGACGGCTCGATTGCAACCCGGGGAGCATCATTGACTATGTCGCCTAGCCGGCAGGCAATTGTCAATCCCTGAGCCTTGGCCTTATCCTCCAGCCGCTCCAGCATGGCCTCCGATTGGTCGAAGGCAGTCACAGAATAGCCCAGCCGGGCAAAGGCTAACGATAACTTACCCGTTCCAGCCCCCATATCGATGATTGAGCCGGTTGAACCGATTAGGTGGCGAATCCGGGATATAAAGTAATCGAGTTCGCGGTTGTTGACATAGTCATCCTTGTCAATCCGTCGTTGATCGTCGTACCCCGTTACCAGCTCGCGTGATCGGTAGTTAGCCTTATTGTCAATCCTATCCATACACTAAGCCTTCTGCTTGCTCGCATCCTATCCGAAGCGGAACAAACAGCAGACGAGTGGCTGGGTCAAGAGCTGGTAGAGGTTCAGTCAAAAGACATTTGCCAAGCGCCGTACCCACAGGAGGATCGCGTCCCCGGCCGTGGTGCAGGATCTGAGGTTTTGTTCTGAACTCTTATGGCCAGTTCAGGCCGGTGGGCAGCGGTCGTCCACACCATCAAGCAATCCGGCCTCCGGGAATCTCGATGCGGTTCAGCTATCGCTCCGTCACCGGTACCGGGCGCCGGCAGGGTCAGTCCGCTTGGGCCGCAATCCAGGTGCTCTTCGATGGAACATTCGCCGTCGCCTGACTGCTCACCAGCTGCCAGCCAGGTGAGCAGTTACGCGTCAGGAGGGCCCTCTTTACGCCAAGAGGCAACTCTGTTAGACGAACATCCGTCTGCTAGAACGGGAATTTGATCATGAAGAAGTCTCTGGACATTGGCTGTGGGAAAAACCCAAAGAATCCCTTCTCAGCTGATGAGGTGCATGGGATCGACGTTATTGAGGGTAATAATCCTCTTATAAAAAGCGCTGATCTAGCCGTTGAGCCAATACCTTATCCTGATGATTTCTTTGACTTCGTCACAGCGCATGATTTCATAGAGCATGTCCCCCGAATCATATACATGCCACAACGGAGAAATTGCTTCGTTGAGTTAATGAACGAGATCTATCGTGTTTTAAAGGTTGGCGGGATGTTCTACTCGTTCACACCCGCATTTCCTCATGGAGCGGCTTTCCAGGACCCAACTCATGTGAACATCATCACCGAAGCCACCTTCCCGATGTATTTCGATAACAAGAACAGGTGGGCTTCTGTCTACGGCTTCAAAGGATATTTCCAGGTTGCCGCCCAAGAGTGGCGAGGGCAGCATCTCTTGACCGTCTTACAGAAGACCGAAGCGGTATAAAGCCGACTACCAAAACTCTGGGTTTACTGCCACGGCAGCGCGTTCAAGCGCGCGCGTGGCCCCAGAAGTTCGGGCAAAGCACCATCGGGAAATGGTTGGAGGCCTGGAGGATGAGCAGGCCGGGCCAGCCCAGCGACTGCCGCACCAACTCCTTCTTGAACTCGGTGTCGCTGCGGTTGCGCTCGACGGTCACGCCATGGAAGCCGGTGCGCTTGAGCAGGCGATGCAGGCTGCCATGGGTCTGGAGCGAACAATGCTCGCGGAAGATCATGGCCAGCTTCTCGCGATTGAAGGCGCGCAGCGCCAGGATCCAGTAAGGCGCGTCGATCAGCAGGTTCGGCGTCTGGAAAACCAGGCGTCCGCCTGGCCGCAGCAGCCTGCGCAGCCCAGCCAGATAGGCCTCCACCTCGGGGATGTGCTCGATGACGTCGAACATGGTGATGACGTCGAAGCTGTGGTCGGGGAAGGGCAGCGCTGTTCCGTCATAAGCCTGCATCCGCCCCTTCAGCGCGGGATAGGCGGCCTCTCCCTTGGCGACGGCGGCAGCGTCGACCTCCAGCCCATGGACGTCGCCATAGCCGCGCCGGCGCAGATTTTCCAGAAAGCTGCCATGGCGACAGCCGACATCGAGGATGCGGGCTGCCGGATCGATGCCGAGCGACTGGAAATAGGTTAGACAGGATGCGGTATCGCCGCGCTCGCCGTCAAGGACAACCAAATCCGTCACCGTCCACCCCTCCACTCAACACAACCATGGAGACCGTCCGCCACCGTGGCGACCCGGCCGGCCCACCAGATGCCCACCAGCCACCCCACTGCGGGGTCCATAGAGGAAACAGCCAGCCCAGGCATCACGAGACGCGGCGGAACAGAAGATTGAAAACGGTGTTGGTCTCAACCACCTCCGGCAGCGGATAGGGTTTGCGGCTCTGCCCCCCGCACAGGTCGACACCGATGTTGTTGATCAGCTCCGCCTGATACCCATAGTCTTCAAAGGCCTTGCGCAGCGGGATTTCCCCGAAGCCGTTGCGCAACAGCTCCCCGCGGTTGATCTCGCACACGACGTAGTCGGGCAGGCGGCGCGACAGGGTGCGGTGGGCCCCCTTCATCACATGCTGCTCATGGCCCTCGGCGTCGATCTTCATCAGGCGGATGGTGGTGAGCTGCAAATCCTCTACCAGATCGTCCAGACACAAAGCGGTGCAGGGGAAGACCGCCTCCTCCTCTCCCACCGTGTCCTCCGCCCCCAGAACCCGGGACAGCCCGATGTCCTGGCTGTTGGCCAGGATGCGCCCGGCACCGACCCTGTCCGACAAGGCGGCGTTGAAGGCCATAATGCAGGAGGCGTCGTTGGCGGCAATGTGGCGGGCCAGACGGACATAGGTCTGGGGATTGGGCTCGAAGGCCAGGATCCGCCCCTGGCCGCGCATAGCCGCGAAGGACAACAGGGAATAATATCCGACGCACGCCCCGACGTCGATCACCGTATCGCCGGGACGAAGAAGCTCGAGAAAAGTCAAGGACGTGAATTGCTCATGAAAAAATCCGGATTCCAATGCCCGACCCAATGGAGGCGACAACAGAAACGACGCCATGTCACCATTGTGCGGGAACTGGATCTTTTTATAGGAGTTCATTTTGAAATTCCGCGCCAAGACACATGAAAGTTCAGGCCGCTGCCTTCTTATCGCATCGCGCCACGGCGCTCAACCACCCTGGCACAAAGGCGGCACAAAAATCCCAAGGAGCGCTGCAACCCCCGGAACACCACTCCCCCCAACAGCTCCCCGCACCTTCAAACAGGCAAGGACGGCTCCGGCCCAACCGCCGCTAAGGCTCCTCCAGCACGCCGGCGCCTGACGGCCTGCAGGCTTGCTCGATCCCCCGGGCTTGGGCTAAAGCAGCGGGTCTCAACAGGGCCTGGCCTGTCCCAGCGCCGTGATTTCCGGGGGACCTTGCGCGATGTCGTCTTTGTTGGCCAGCGGCAAACCTGGGCGCAGCAGCCCACCCACGGCCCTGCGCTGGGTTGCCCCGGCTGTGGTGACGGCGCTTTTCCTGGTTTTTGCCGCCGGATCCTTCGCCTACTACGCCCAACACGCCTTCATCAACGCCGACTCCTGGGCCGTTTACGACATGGCCCGCAGCTTCGATGAGCATTTCTATCGGGGCGTGCTGATCCGGCAGTTCCACTTCAACCTGGATTACGGCGCCAGCTACGCCTTCCTCGGCCCCCTCCTGGTTTATGCGACGGACGCGCTCACCGGCCTTGGCGCCTACAGCCACTACCTCATCTCCGCACTCGCCGGGCTGGGGGCCCTGCTGCTGGGCGGGGTGATCCTGGGCAAGGCCGCCGGCGAGCGGCGCACGCCCGTGGTGGCGCTCGCCACGCTGCTGCTGGCGGTGACCGCCTTCAACATCTGGGAGTTCTACCGCGACATCTACCGGGCCTCAACCATCCCGATCGCGCTGTTCTTCATCCTCGCCGCCGTGGCACAGCTGCCCCGGCGCGGCGATCTGTCCGGGACCCGCGCTTTTCTCATCGGCGTGACCATGGGGCTGGCGGCGATGACGCGCTTTGACGTCAACCTGCTGGTGGCGGCCTTCACCGCGGTCATCCTCGCCACCGCCGGCGCCCACCGGGTCCGGGCCGCGGCCGGCTATGTCGGCGGCGTCCTGCTCACGATCTCGCCCTGGATTCTGTTTTCGCTTCTGGTGTTCGGGCGGCTCTACGCCTCCGACAACGCCATCGTCGCCATCGCAGTCAAGCAGCTCCACTCGCTCGACCTGATCTTAGCCGGCGAGCCGACGCTGTTCGTCGATTTCGCCGGCTGGCTCGCCCGCGTCTCCGCCGCCGCGACCGATTTCCTGCACATCCTGGAGGCGATGCTGGCGCGCAGCCCCTTTGCCTGGCTGTTCCTCGCCGCGGTTCCCGCCCTGGCTCTCGGGCTGACCCTCTGGAGCGGGGCGGGGCGGAGGCCGGGCGCAGCGGACAGGGCGGCCGATGGGGCGGCGGTCGATGCGGCAAGGGCCGAGCCCTGGCGCTACCCGCTCGCCCTGACGCTGGTCGCGGCGGCCGGGCTCTTGCTGTTCATCGGCCCGGTCGCCACCGGCTACCAGATCAACACCCGCTATTACTCGATGACCTTCCTGCTGTGCGCTCTGGCGCTCATCGGCTGGATGCTGGCCGGGATGGCGGCGGCGGAGCGGCGGCTCGGACGGCGGACCCCGCGCCTTGTGCTGGAGGCGGTGGTGACCTGCCTGTGCCTGGCCGGCTTCCCGACGATGCTGCGCGAGGCGTTCGAGCAGGGATGGCCGCCGCTGCACTTCAACGAGGCGAACCGCTTCGCCGAGGCGCATCCCACGCTGATGCGCTGCGTTCCCCCCGACGGCCGCACGCTTCTTCTGTTCCGCTACACCAGCCAGACCCTGCAGGACGGCATCCGCTTCGGCGTCCTGGCCCGCCGTACGGTCCTGATCATGCCCAACAACTGGCCGGAGGTGCCAACCGAGCGCAAGCTGGCCTTCCTGCGCGACGCCCGCGTCAGCCATGTCTGGCTCGACGAGGCGGAAACGCGCGACGGGCTGGTGGTGCCGGAGATGGTGATGGAGCCGATGGCGGGCTGTGCGGGCTTCTACCGTCTCGCCCCGCCGCCGGGGCAGACCGCTGCCGGATCACCAACCCCCAACTGAGAGACGCCTCCATGCGGCACATCGTCATCGGCTCAAGCGGCTTCGTCGGCCAGCGGCTGGTCCAGGCTCTGCGGGCGGCCGGGGAGCCGGTCGTGGCGTTCAGCCGCACGCCGGCCGCCGACGGCGGGGATGCCGGCCTCTTCGTGGCGGGCGACCTCTGCAAGCCGGAGGATTTGGACCGCCTCGGCCTGCAGCCCGGTGATGTGGTCCACCATCTGGCGGCTCGCCATTTCGGCAATGGCGTGCCGCGCCATGACCGCGACGCCTGGTTCGACGCCGTCAATGTCGGCGGCACCCGGACCCTGCTGGCGGCGATGCGCGCCGCCGGGGTGCGCAAGATGGTCTTCTTCTCGACCGACATGACCTATGGGCTGCCGCAGCGCCTGCCGGTCACCCCCGATCACCCGCAACGCCCGCTCGGCCCCTATGGGCGCAGCAAGCTGGAGGCCGAAGGCCTGATCTTGCAGGCGGTGCGCGAGGAGGGGCTGCAGGCCACCATCTTCCGCCCCCGCCTGATCAGCGGCCCGGGCCGGCTTGGCACCCTGGCGACCCTGTTCGGCCTGATCCGCCGCGGGCTGCCGGTGCCGATGATCGGCAGCGGCCGCAACCGCTACCAGATGATCTCGGTCGAGGATTGCGTGCGCGCCGCTGTGCGGGCGGTGGAGGCCGGCTGCCCCACCGGCCCCTTCAACCTGGGCTCCGAGGCACCCAAGACGGCCCGCGCGCTGCTGGGCGCGGTGATCCGCCATGCCCGCTCCCGCTCCATCCTCATCCCCACCCCGGCGCGGCTGGTGACGGCGACCCTGGCGCTGCTCGACCGGAGCGGGCACACGCTGATGTATCCCGAGCAGTATCTGAGCGCCGATGCCGACTTTGTCTTCGACACCAGCGCCACCCGCCAGCAGCTGGGCTGGCGGGCCGAGGACGACGACGTCGACGTGATGATCGCCGCCTACGAGGCCTTCTTGCGCCTGTGAGCCCGCGGCGTCAGGCCGTCTCGCGCAGCACGCCGGCGCTGATGCGCAAGGCGTTCGCCATCACCGTGTAGGTGGTGGGGGTGCCGGGGATGGAGGGCAGGACCGAGGTGTCGACCACATGCGCCCGCCTGGCGCCGAAGGGGCGGCCCAGCACATCGGTCTGCCCCGGCCCCGGCGCACGGCTCATCGGCAGTGTCCCGCCGAAATGCAGGCTGTGGCCAGGGGGGCTGCTTTCCGCCAGAAAGGCCAGCGGCCGGCCGCCGAACACCCGGTGGAAGCGGCCGAGCCGGCCCATGAATTCCCGGAAGATCGGGCGGGTGTCCGGCCAGGGGCCAACCTCGACATGCCCGAGCCCCTCGCCCTCCTGCACCCGGTAGCGCAGACTGCCGGAGTCGTTGGAGTGCAGATAGACCATCCCGATCATCATGCGCTCGAACATCGGCCTGCCGAACGGCATCAGCGCCGCCGCGAGGCGGCCGAACTTCGCTTTGAGCGATTCGAAGAATAGGTCGTTCACGCCATAGAGCTGGCAATGCACGGTGTGCGGGGTGGAGCGCAAGCCCACATCCTGGATGAAGACCTGGGCCAGGGTGTTGGTCCGTTCGCTGACGGCCCCCTTGGCCGCGCGGTAGCGCAGGTAGGGAAAATAATATTTTTGGCTGTCGCGGATGACGAAGTCGCGGTCGCACAGGTCCTGGGAGCGGGCGACGATGGCGGTGGAGCCGAGCACCCCGCAGGCGATGAACAGGCGGTCGAAGCGGTGTGTCTCGCCGCCCCCTGCCACTAGCCGGCAGTGAGCGGTGACGCCGTCCTCCTCCTCGACGTAACGCGAGACGTAGCGCCCGCTCAAGTAGCGGAAGCCGGGCCGGCCCATCAGGGAGCGGATGACATCGGCGGCGTTGAAGATCGCCCGGTGCGGGCAGCCATGCATGCACAGGCCGCAGGAGGTGCAGCCCATGCCATTGATCGAGTGCTTCGGCCCGACGGCAAGCTTGGCCCGCCCGCAGCGCACCCCCGCCGCGGCGAGCGCCTCCTGTCCGCGGGCGGCGCCGGCGAGGATGCGCTGCCCGTGCAGACTCAGCGGGTGGTGGGGCTGTGCCGACAGGCGGGCGTCATAGAGCTCGTCAATGCCATCGACCGCCCCGCTGACATCGACGATGGCATCGAGTTCGGCGAAATGGGGGGTGAGGTCGCTGGCGGGAAACGGCCAGTCCGTCATGTCGCGCTGGGCCACGGCGCACACATTGGCGCCCCAGGCGTTGCTGAGGCCGCCAAGCGCCAGCGAGGTCTCGATGTGCAGGCCGGCCCCGGTGGAGAGGCGGTTGGCCGGGATCGAGCGGTAGACGAAATCGGAGCCGAAGGGCAGCTTCGGCGGCAGGCTGGCGCTGGCGCCGACCACGCGGCGGCGCTGGGCGGTGACCGCGTCCAGGAAGCGCTCGCGGTCGACCGAGTCCTCTGCCCGGGTGAAGGGCTCTAAATGCTCTTCGATCTCAAGGCCGACGTCAATGACGGTGACCTCATGCCCGGCCTCCAGGAAGCGGTGGGCGACCGCCGCTCCGGAGGGACCCGATCCGACAATGCCGATCTTCTGGCGGCTCACGACGGCTCTCCGCGGATCACCCAGCCCGCTTCGGCCGCACGGCCGTCCAGCGGGGCGAGGTGCTGCTGCATGCAGATGTTGTTGCCCCGGCACGGCGCGGTGTCCATGGTGTGGACACACGGCGCGCAGAAGCATTTCCGGTAGATCACCGTCTCGCGGGCCCGCTCCGTGAAGGGGGCCAGCCGCCGGTACGGCTCGGTCGGCCCCCAGTAGGAGGTGATCGGGACCTGCAGGAGACGGGCGATGTGGTTGACGCCGGAATCGATGGTCAGCAACTCATCGACGCCGGTGAGCCAGCGGGCGGAGCCGGCAAGGCTTTCCTGCCCCGCCAGGCTGACCACCCGCCAGCCGGGCAAGGCGGCGGCAAGCGCGGCCTGGCTGCGCGCGGCGCGCGCCTGCTCGGCCGGGCCGCCCAGGATCAGCAGACTGCCCGCCGCTTCCGGGTGGCTGCGCAGGATAAGGCGGGCCCATTCGGCGTCCTTGAACTCGCGCTCGGGCACCAGGTCGGAACAGTAGGGTGCCAAGGCGAGCACCGGGCGGGAGAAGTCCGCCGGCACTGGCTGCGGCGCCTCCAGGCCGTTGTGGGCACGAAAGCGGCGGGCGGCCTCCTCCATCGACGGCACCTGGCCGCCGAGCAGGCGAGCGATCTGGGCATAGGCCAGATAGATCGGCGCGCTGTCGTTGTAGAACAGAGAGTGGGTGCTCAGGTTGTTCTGCCACTGGTTCCAGCTCAAGGTCAGCCCGACGCGGTTGCGCGCAAGGGTGAGTAGGCAAAAGACACTGGTCAATTTCGAATGCATTTCGAAATTGATGATGGTGTCGGCCCGGAAGACCATGCGCACGACATGCAGGCAGCTGAGCAGGAAGCGGCCGAGGCGGTCGGTCGAGATCACCGCGTAATCGTCAAAGACGCCGGTCAGCTCGGCGAATTTCTTGACCGCCGGGGAGCAGAGCAGGGTCAGCCGGCGGTCGGGATAGCGGTCGCGCAAGGCGAGCAAGGCGGGCAGGGCGATCAGCAGGCTGCCGCCGCCGAGGATCTTCACCACCACCAGCTGGCCGCGGACCTCAGGGGTGTGATCGCGCCGCAGAAGCCTGTGCGCCACCCACACCACCGGGGTGAACAGGATGGCCAGAACCGATCCGATCCAGTAGTCGGCCTGTTTGAGCGCCTTGAGATTCATGGGCGAGGCTCATAGCACGGCGCTGTCAACCGCCACAAGGCGATGACCGGGACGGGCAGGGGCGGGACGCCGGTGTTGACGGCACAACCGCCTGCGGCCGAACGCCACACGGAACACCACTCGGCGGAGACCATCGGCGCGCGCCGGCCGGTCATCGCTGGGCGGGCTTGGCGGTCTCCGGCGGTTTGACCAGCCACAACACCCCGCCCGGCAGCGAGCCGATCAGCAAGGCGGTGCCCAGCAGCACCGAGACCAGGAAGGCATCATCCACGCCAATCCCCTGGGCGTGCAGCCCGGCGACCATGGCGCCCTCGCGGATGCCCCAGCCGTTCAAGGAGATGGGCAGCGAGGCCAGGGTCAGCGCGATCGGCACCACGGCGAAGCCGGCCTGGAGGCCGACCGGCGCGCCGAGCCCGCGGGCCAGCAGCAGCACCGCGCCGACGAACAGCCCCTGCACCAGCACCGACAAGGCGAGCGTCCTCGCCGCCGCCAGGGTGAAGACGCCCTTTTCCGCCCCCCTCAGCATCGACTGGAACGCATTGAACGCCCGCAGCCGGAGCCTGGCTGGCAGCGGGATGCGGTTGAGCAGCAGGACACCGCCAAAGCCGCCGGCCATCACGCCGCCGGCGAGCAAGCCGGCCAAGGCGAAGCTGGAACTCGCCTCATGCAGCAGCACGCCGGCCGCGACGAGGTCGAGCAGCAGCAGCCCAAGCAGCCCGGCCAGACGGTCCAGCAGCAGGCTGGATACCACCGCGTCGGCGGCATGGCCGGAGCGGTAGGCCAGCCAGCCGCGCACGGCATCCACCCCGACCCCGGCCGGCAAGACCTGGCCGAAGAACTGGCCGACCCAGCTGTGATGAACGGCCTGGCCGAAGGGCAGGGACAGCTTGACGGCGGCGCACGCGGTCTGCCAGCGGATGGCGGTCACCAGCAGGCCGCCACAAACAAGCAGGAAGCCGGAGAACAGCCACCCCTTGTCCGCCTGCTCGAGCCGCTGCACCGCCAGCAGCCAGTCGACCCGGCGCAGCAGCCAGACCACCAGAGCGATCGTGACGGCCGCTTTTGCCGCGAGCATCCATTTGGCCCGTCCGGCGAACTGCCCAAGCGGCGGTGCGGCGTTGTCGAAGGAGACTGGCATCCTGAACCCTTCACCGTCCTTTTGGGAATCCAGGCGCAATATCCCATGCCCCGGCATTTGGCAAGGCCCGCCGCCCTGCCGGTAGCCTTGCGCTCAGGCGGCGCCGGTCAGGCCCAGATGCCGGCGCAAGGCCTCTGCCATGCGGTCGAAGACCGCCGACCATGGCTCATCGGGCTGCTGGCGGAACAAGGTGGCGCTGTCATAGAAGGGGCTGTCGCTGCGCCCGATCAGCCAACGGCAATCCGGCACCGGGCGCAGCGCGACCCAGGTCGTCGCCCCAACCGCACCGGCCAGATGCGCGATCACGCTGTCCGCGGTGATCACCAGATCCATCTGGTGGATCACCCAGGCCGTGCTGACGAAGGCCTGCTCGCGATCGGCGAAATAGGGGTCGAGCGGCCGTTCGACCGTCAAGTCCACTCCGGATGCCGCCTCGGGCGGCTCCGGCTGCAGGCTGATCAGCCGGATGCCGTCACGCACCAAAAGCTTGGCGAACAGCGCCAGCGGCAAATCCTTGCTGGGGTCGGTGGTGGTCCATTTGATGCCGATCAGGACCTCGCCCTGCCGACGCTCCAGCATCGGAGCCCGGTGCGGGCTTTTGGCGATGTCGATGTAGGCGGCACTGCCCCAGCAACGGGCCGGGTCGGCTTCGAGCATGTAGAACAGGTCGAAGGACTGCACCCGGAAGTCGACGGCGGGCAGGCGGTCACCCTGGCTCACCACGCTGGCCACGCCTTTGCCCAGCGCACACAGGGCCTTCAGCGCCGGCACGCAGACGATGTGGGCGGTCATGCCGTGCTGGTGCAGGTAATCGGCATAGCGCAGGCACTGGATGACATCCCCGAAGCCGGACTCGCCATGGATGAGGATGCGGGCGCCGGGGCGGATGCGTCCATCCCACAGCGGCATCGGCCAATGGCTGGTCCACCAGCGGACGGGCTCATACTCGTATTTGAGCGCCAGCAGCTCCTTGAACGCGGCCCACCGCCCCATCCGGAAGAACAGATGCATCAGCATCATGCCGGCATGGGCGTGGCGGCTGCGGTCGACCGCCGCGGCGGCGGCACGGCGGTAGAGCCCGGCGGCCTCCTCGAACCCCCCGCTCATCTCGGTGAAATAGCCGAGATTGAACAGGATCTCGAAGCGGGCCGGATCGAGGCAGGCCGCCACCCTGGCAAAGCCAAGCGCCTCGCCGGGGCGGCCCTCCTTGCCGCGCAGCGAGGCGGCGGTGGCGAAATGCTGGAGGAGCTGCGTATAGGCGGCCGGCGACTGCCGGAGCTTGGGCAGCAGCGGGGCCAGGGCCTGGAGATGGCGCGCCAGCCTGTCCGTCCCGGCCTCGGGCGCCCGCTGGGCCAGCTGCTCCAGGGCCAGGGTGGTCAACCGACCAAAGGTCTGGTCGAGCGGGGCGGTCATGCCATGCCGGTCGACCGCCCGCCCGAGAAGCTCCAGCCCGCTCCTCACATCGCCGCGCTGGATCAGCAGGACGGCCAGCCCGTGCAGAGCGTCGTGGTGCCCCGGCTCCAGCGCCAGGATGGCGTCGTAGAGCAGGCGGGCGAGCAGCAGGCGGCCTTGCAGATGATGGTGCTGGGCATCCTGGAAGGCCGCGGCCAAATCCAGCGGGCCCTGGCAAAGCGCCTCCAGCCCGCGCGGCAGGGACTGCCGGTCGAGCGCGTCTTGCAGCTGCGCGGCCTCACCGCGCGGCGAGCCCCCCTCGTCCTGGGCCGTGCCGGGGGCCTGGGCAACCGCTGCGGCCGGCAAACGAGAGGCTTCGTCGGACATTGTGCACCCGTGGTCGCGGAAGATGTGGCTCTTGGCGGGCGATCGCCCCGGCCGGCCGCTCATAGCATCCAGTGGTTTTGCGGCGAAGAGGAAAAGCGCGCGCCGGCACCGGCGCCGGGAGATCGCTTGACTTCAAGAGGGGAGCCGCTAGGAAAGGAACGCGGCGGACTGTCTGTTGCCGCGGACATGGCCGGATGGGACCTGCGTCGTTCCGGTAGGAAGCTGGTGAGTCATGAACACGCGGATGCTTTCCGTCATCGCCCCCTGCCACAACGAAGAAGGGGTGATCGCCGAGTTCCACCGGCGGCTGTGCGCGGCACTCGAGGGGATCGATGAGGAGCTGGAGCTCATCTATGTGGATGATGGCAGCACCGACCGTACCCCCCTCATCCTGCACGAGATCTGCAAGCGCGACCCGCGGGTGGCGGTGCTGCGGCTGTCGCGCTGCTTCGGCCACCAGATGGCGCTGACCGCCGGCCTCGACCATGTCGAGGGCGACGCCGTGGTCATCATCGACGCCGATCTGCAGGACCCGCCCGAGACCATCCTGCCCATGCTGGAGCGGTGGCGCCACGGCGCCCAGGTCGTCTATGGGCAGCGCCTGTCGCGTGAGGGCGAGGGGCGGTTCAAGCTGGTCACGGCGAAGGCTTTTTATTGGCTGATCAACGCCATTTCCGACGTGCACATTCCTTCCAATGTTGGCGATTTCCGGCTGATGGACCGCACCGTGGTCGATGTGGTGCGGGCGATGCCCGAACAGCACCGGCTGCTGAGGGCGATGATCAGCTGGCTGGGCTACCGGCAGGAGGCGGTTCCCTATCACCGCGAACGCCGCTATGCCGGCGTCACCAAATACCCGCTGCGCAAGATGGTGCGGCTGGCGCTCGACGGGCTTGTGTCCTCCTCGGCTGTGCCCCTGCGCATCGTCTCGATCATCGGCCTGGTCACCTTGCTGTCCGCGATCCTGGGCATGGGGGGCGCCTTGGCCTGGTGGATGTCCACCGGACGCTGGCTCCCCGACCCGCTGTCGGTCTTCCTCATTGGCCTGCTGTTTTCCGGCCTGCAGCTCTTCTGCTTCGGCGTGATGGGCGAGTATATCGGCCGCATCTATGGCGAGGTGAAAAGCCGCCCGCTGTATCTGGTCGGTGAGCGGCTCGGCAAGGGCAGCGAGGCCGCCGGCCGGCCGCGCCGCGGCATCAGGCGCGGTGCCAACGACCCGCAGCCGATGGCCATGACGGACGGCAAGCGATGAGCGGCCGCGGCCGGCACAAGGGCCCCTCGCCTTTGGCGCTTTGCGCGATCGCCGTGACGGGGGGGCCGCTGTGAAATTGCTGTTTCTCAATTACGAGTACCCGCCGATCGGCGGAGGGGCGGCCACCGCAAGCCGGCATCTGATCCGCGAATGGACGGCCATGGGCTGCGAGGTGCGAGTGCTGACCAGCCATTACAGCGGCTTGGCATGGCGCGAAGAGGCCGACGGCGCGGTGATCCACCGGCTGCCGGCCTTGCGCCAGCAGCTGCACCGCGCCCGTGTCGGCGAGATGGCCGCCTATATGGCGGGGGCCTCGCTGGTCTCCCCGCTGCTGGCGGCCCGCTGGCGGCCCGACGCAGCGCTGGCCTTCAACGGCATTCCTTGCGGTCCGGCGACCTGGTGGCTGCGCCACCTGACCGGCGTGCCCTATGTCGTCTGCCTGCGCGGTGGCGATGTGCCGGGCTTCCGCTGCGAGGGGATTGACCGTTTCCACCGGCTGCTGGCGCCCTTCACGCGCTCGGTGTGGCGCCAGGGGGCGGCAGTCACCGCCAACAGCCCGGGCTTGGCTGATCTCGCCCGCGCCTTCATGCCCGAGCTCGAGGTCCCGGTCATTCCCAACGGAGTCGACAGCACCCTGTTCCATCCGGCCGGGCCGGAAACCGGGGAGGAGGCCGGCAGCGGGCTCGGCACGGCAGGACGGCCGGTGCGGCTGCTGGCGGTGGGCCGGCTGGTCGCGCAGAAGGGCATTGATGTGCTGCTCGACGCCCTGGCCCGCCCGGAGCTGGCCGGCGTGGAGCTGGATGTGGTTGGTGATGGGGGCTGGCGCGCGGCGCTGGAGGCGCAGGCTGCCAGGCTCGGGCTGGCGGGGCGGGTGCGCCTGCATGGCTGGCTCGACCGCGCGGTGCTGGCCGGGCTGTACCGCACCGTCGACATCTTCGTCCTGCCCTCGCGCGACGAGGGCATGCCCAATGTGGTGCTGGAGGCGATGGCCAGCGGTCTGCCCGTTGTGGCCTCCGCCGTGGCCGGCGCGCGGGACCTGGTGGTGGAGGGCGAGACCGGCTTCCTGGTCCCGCCCGAACAACCCAACGCCCTGGCCGGCGCTCTTCTCCGCCTGACGGCCAACCCGACGGCCAGGCGTGCGCTCGGGGAGCGGGGACGCCGACGGGTTGAGGAGCATTTTTCCTGGCGCTCGGCCGCCCTGTCCTTTCTGGAACTCGTCGAGCAGGGCATCGCCGGCAAGACGGCGTTGCGGCCGACGGGGTGAGCGCCGGCCGCGCCATCAGGGCGACACCATCAGGGCCAGCGGTCAGGGGCGGCGCGCCAGCACGAAGATGTAGTCGCCGCGCGTCCAGCGGTTGGCCAGGAACAGGCCATAGAGGGCGGTGGTGATGAGGCGCCGGACCACGCCATAGCGGCCTTCGGTGCCGCGCGCGCCGGTCAGCGTCAGCAGATCGCGGTAGAGCGGCGAGTAGAACGGGAAGCCCCACTCGACCACGCGCTCGATCCTCAGACCGGTTGCTTCGATCTTCGCCTGCAGCTCGCCATGACGGTAGTTGCGCACATGCCCGACGCTGGTCTCATAGGGGCGCATGCGCCCTTGCATGGTGGCAACGAGCAGATACTTCCCGGTCATGCGGGCCAGATTGGCGATGGCGGTCACGTCATCCTCGATGTGTTCAACCACATCGGTGCACAAGACAAGATCGAAGCGGCGCTCAAGCGCCCCCTCGGTCAAATCGAGGCGGAAGAACTCGGCGTCCGGCGTGCGCTGCCGGGCAATGCGCAGCGCGCTTTCGGAAAAGTCGGCCCCGGCATAATGCGCCGGCTTTGCCGGTCGCAACATCTGGATGAGCGAACCTTCGCCACAGCCCACATCCAGCACCGTCTCGACAGGCAAATCGGCGATCAGGCGGGTGATGATGCGACGCAAATGGCGTCCGGTAGGGCCATAGCGGCGCATGTCGGTCCATTTGCTGTCCCACCCCTCGTCATAGCCAGCCAGGGCGAGGGCGGCAGGGGCGGCGGGATCATGGGCAGACGACCCGGACAGCGGCGTGGTCGGCAAGGGCTCGGGGGACATGGCCATCGGCCTCTCTCAAGAAGGGCTGGAACACCGGCCGGTCCCCGCAAACCGGGAAGCCTGCCGCTTTGACGAAAGCGGAAACCGAGGGCCAAGGAAACCGAGCAGGCGTCCCCACCTTAGGCGGAGCCCGGGCGACGCTGGCGGGACAGACCGTCCTCGGCAGAGGGCTGTCGGCTGATGCTGGCACCCGCTCGTACGCTCCCCCATCCAGCGGAGCGCCGGCCGCCGGATCATACCGTGAGGGGCGGTGAAATCAACCGCGTTGTCCGAAGCAACAGCCACGCCGGAATGGGGCTGCGAGCAGCAGGCGGCGGTCGACAAATTCTGATCGGCCGCACAAGACGCAAAGGGCGGTCTTTTCAGACGATCATCTGGACGGTCAGTGGGCTTGACTGTGGCAATCCTTTGTCCATCGACATCAATTCACCCACTGGGATGTTACGATTGACAATCCGGAGCGGCTCCTCCTATGGAAGGAGCTAGGATACCTGGTGCTGCCACCGTCATTGCCATCCTCGGCAGCCGCAAACCGATGCCCTTCGAGACGCCCCCATGCCCGCGTGGAGTTCCAAGCACTGCCCCCCCTGCGATGCACGCGACAGGGATGGTGACCCCCCGGCCGCCCCGTGCCCCACGCGCCACCAAAACGGGACAGCGGCCTTGCTGTCCCACCTGGGGGCCCGCATCGGGGCCGTCACCCGGGTCCTGGCACTGATCTATTTCTGCTTGGCCGCCAGCACGGTGATCACTTTGGCCTGGCTCATGCCGCCCTTCCAGAACCCCGACGAGCTCAGCCATTTCCAGCGCATCGACCAACTCTCCCGCGGCGGTCTGATCGGCCAGCGGTTCGGCCGCGGCTACAGCGGCGGGATGGTGGACGCCCACATCGAGCAGGCCCATGCGCCCTTTGCCCTGCTGCCCTTCCATCCCGAGCGCAAGGTGTCCTCGGACATGCTGGCCCGGGCCGAGCGGCTGGGCTGGGGGGGTGAGCCGACGCTCAACCAGTTTCCCAACACCTCGATCTATTCCCCCTTCTGCTATCTTCCTGCCGTCGCCGTGGTGACGCTCGGCAAACTGGCCGAGCTTCCGCTGGTCGAGACGTTGCGCCTGACCCGCGTGGTCAACGGGCTGATCGCCGTTTCCATCGCCACCACGGCCATTGCCATCGCCGGCGCCCCGGCGCCGCTGCTCTTTGCCGTCCTGACCTTGCCGATGGCACTGGGGCAAATGGCCGCGGTCTCGCAAGACGGTCTGATCCTGGCTCTGGCGGCTTTGGCAGTGGCGCTGGTGACCCGCGGTCTTGGCACGGGACGGTGGTCGCGCGGCGCCGTCACCGCCCTGTGCGTGTGCCTGGCTGTGGTGTGCGCCGCCCGCCCGCCCTATGCCCCGCTTGCTTTGATCATCCTCGCCTTGCCCGGCGTGGCGTGGCGTGGCCGGCTGGCCGGTGCGGGCGCCGTCATCGGGATTGTGGTTGGCTGGTCGTTGCTGGCGGCGACGCTGGCCCAAGTGGTGATCGACCAACCGGACGTGTTTCCCAATCCGGCAGCCCAGCTCCACCGGCTCCTGGAAGCCCCGGGCCAGGTGCTTCCCATCGCGCTCAACACCCTGACGCGCTACACCGCTTCCTACGCCGAGCAGTTCGTCGGCATGCTCGGCTGGTTTGATGTGATCCTGCCGCGGTGGCTCCATGGCGCTGCGGCGATCAGCCTCGGCTTGGCCGTGCTGGCCACGCTCGGCGGCCACGCCTCCGGACGTGTGGCTGCCGCGCCGGTGCGGGCGGCGGCGGCAGGCGGCATCCTGCTGGCGGCGGCGGCGATCTTTGCCATCCAGTACCTGACCTGGACCGATGTCGCCGGTCCGGTGGTTCTCGGGGTGCAGGGCCGCTATTTTCTGCCGCTGGCGCTGATGTGCGGCCTGGTGGTGCTGCCGTTTGGACGGTGGCAAATGGGGGGCGCTGCGCAAGCGGCAGCCCGACTTGTGATCGCCGGGCTGCCCTTCCTGTTTGTCCCCGCCATGATCGGGCACATTGTCGAGCGCTATTATCTGCAGCCTGAACCGATCCGGGTGCAGGTGGCGGACCGGGCTGAGGGCGCATTCCATCCGGGGGGCTCGCTCGACATCGTCAGCATGGACAGCGCGCCGGCGGGAACCCCCGCCACCCTCGTGCTGTCGGGCTGGGCCAAATTGTCGATGGACGACCCCACCCACAGCCTGACCCTGATCGCCCCGCCGGGCACCACAGTGGTGTCGGCGATCAGCCTCCGGCGCCCCGATGTCGCCGCCTTCTTCAAGGATCCCGCCCTCCTATGGTCAGGCTTCCAGATCACGCTGACCATAGCCATCCCATCCGAGCAGAAGCCGACATTGTGCATCATTTCGGACGATGCGCAATTCGGGCGCTTCGTGCTGGCCACGCCACGCGATCCTGCAACCGGTACGGCGCCTTGCGCTGCCATGACGCGATGATCTGATGCCCATGCGCCCTCCTTCGCCCCTCATCCTGGCCGGTGTGGCCGGACTCTCAATCGCGCTGGTCGCGGTTCTGTCTGGCGGTGCGGCCGCTGAACCGGCGAGCTTGCGCGATTGCGCGGACCTGACCCCGCGCGGCACCCCGGTTTGCCCGGAGCTGGTGGTGATCCCGCCGGGGCAGGGTCTGATGGGCTCCCCGGCGGATGAGCCGGGCCATCGGCCGGACGAATCGCCTCAGCACGCCATCACCATCGCCCGGGCCTTCGCCGTCGGCAAGACCGAGGTCACCTTCAACCAGTGGGACGCCTGCGTGGCCGACGGCGGTTGCCGGGGTCATCGCGCCGCGGATTACGGCTGGGGGCGGGGGGAACGGCCGGTGATCGGCGTCTCCTGGCTTGATGCCCAGGCCTATGTGCAGTGGCTGGGGCGGAAGACGGGCCACCAGTACCGGCTGCTGAGCGAGGCGGAATGGGAATATGCCGCACGGGCCGGAACCAGCACTCCCTTCCACAGCGGAACAATGATCACCGCGCATCAGGCCAACCTGCTCGATCCGCACTCGCGTGAGCATTTTGCCTACCGGCGGACCACGGTGCCCGTCGGCAGCTTTCCGCCCAATCAGTTCGGGCTGCACGATGTCCATGGCAATGTGTGGGAATGGGTGGAGGACTGCCACGCCCCGTCCTATGACGGGGCGCCCGCCGACGGGCGCGCCTGGACCGACGGGTCGTGCCCGTACCGGGTGCTGCGCGGCGGCTCCTGGTACCAGGTCATGACCGCCGCACGGGCTGCCAACCGGAACTGGGCCGATCCGGATTACCGCAGCAACGACATCGGCTTCCGGGTGGCACGAAGCCTGGACTGAGCGGCGGCTGCCGACCGGCCGTCGGGGTGATGTCTGGCTTCTGGACAGCAAGTCGCTGCCCTTTTGAGGTGGAACGCCAGTCTCTCACCCCTTTGGGGGGCTCGGCATCAAACATCTTGCCATGCCAAAAGCTTTGACGATACATGGTGGCGCCGGATCCGCCTGACTTTGTGCGGTCCAGCCCCCCTGTCCAGAGGCTTCAGTCCTGGACACAGTCGCGGTGTGGATGCTCCCAGCGGAAGGATGATGCAAGTGCGTAAGGTTGCCCTGATCACCGGCGTGACCGGTCAGGATGGTGCGTATCTCTCCGAGCTTCTGCTCAGCAAGGGATACGTCGTGCATGGCCTCAAGCGGCGCTCTTCGTCCTTCAACACAGGCCGTGTCGAGCATCTCTACCGTGATCCGCATGAGAAGGACGTGTCCTTCTTCATGCACTACGGCGACCTGACGGATTCGACCAACCTGATCCGTCTGGTCCAGCAGATTCAGCCGCACGAGATTTACAATCTGGCGGCGCAGAGCCATGTCCAGGTCTCCTTCGAGACCCCGGAATACACCGCCAACGCCGATGGCATCGGCACGCTGCGCCTGCTGGAAGCGATCCGCATCCTGGGGCTGGAGAAGGCCACGCGCTTCTACCAGGCCTCCACCTCCGAGCTTTATGGCAAGGTGCAGGAGACGCCGCAGAAGGAGACGACCCCCTTCTACCCGCGCAGCCCCTACGCCGCCGCCAAGCTTTATGCCTACTGGATCACGGTGAACTACCGCGAGGCCTATGGCATGCATGCCTCCAATGGCATCCTGTTCAACCACGAGAGCCCGATCCGCGGTGAGACCTTCGTCACCCGCAAGATCACCCGGGCGGTCGCCTCCATCGAGGCCGGAAAGCAGGACTGCCTGTATCTCGGCAATCTGGACGCCCAGCGCGACTGGGGCCATGCGCGTGATTATGTCGAGGGCATGTGGCGCATGCTCCAGCAGGAGCAACCCGACGATTATGTGTTGGCCACCGGCCAAACCCAGTCGGTGCGCCATTTCGTCGAGCTCGCCTTCGAGCATGTCGGCCGCCGCCTTGAGTGGCGCGGTGAGGGCGTGGACGAGGTCGGCATCGACGCCGCCTCCGGCAAGACCGTCGTGCGCATCGATCCGGCCTATTTCCGACCGACCGAGGTTGATTTGCTGCTGGGTGATCCTTCCAAGGCCAAAGCCAAGCTTGGCTGGAGCCACACCACCAGCTTCCGCGACCTGGTGCGGGAGATGATGGAGGCGGATCTGGCGCTGATTGCCGGGCGCACGCCGGCCGGGTCACCGCTGGTCAAGGCTCTTTCGGCCGAATGAAGACCGCCCCCAAAACGGCGCTGATCTTCGGCATTGGCGGGCAAGATGGCTCCTGGCTGGCGCAGCTGCTGCTGGAGCACGGCTACAGCGTGCACGGCACGTCGCGCGACCGCGAGGCATCCGGTTTCACCAACCTGCGCCGGCTGGGGCTGTTTGAGCGGGTGCGCCTGCATTCCGCGGTGTTGACGGATTTCCGCAGCGTCGTTCAGGTTATCAATGAGGTGCGGCCGAGCGAGATTTACAACCTCGCCGGCCAGTCCTCGGTGGGGCTGTCCTTCGAACAGCCGGTGGAGACCCTGAGCAGCACCACACTCGGCACCGTCAACATCCTGGAAGCGATCCGTTTCCTTGGCATTGAGACGCGATTTTACAACGCGTCCTCCAGCGAATGCTTTGGCAACACCGACCAGGGCCCAGCCGACGAGAGCCACCCCTTTCACCCGCGCAGTCCCTATGGGGTGGGAAAGGCCGCGGCCTATTGGGCCGTGGCCAACTACCGGGAATCCTACAATCTGTTCGCCTGCTCCGGCATCCTGTTCAATCACGAATCGCCGCTGCGCCCATCGCGCTACGTGACACAGAAGATCGTGCGCGGGGCTGCCGACATTGCCGAGAGGAAGACCGACCACCTGCGCCTTGGCCAGTTGGCGATCGAGCGCGACTGGGGGTGGGCTCCGGAATATGTCGATGCGATGTGGCGCATGCTCAACCATAACCAGCCGGAGGATTTCGTCATCGCCACCGGCGAGGCCCATCCGCTGGAGGAGTTCGTCAACGCCGCCTTCGGCTATTTCGGGCTGGATTGGCACGCCCATGTCGAGATTGACGCCGGCCTGTTGCGCCCCTCCGACATCACCCACAGCGTCGGCAACCCGCAAAAGGCTAAGCGTCTGCTGGGATGGCAGGCGGAAACCAAGATGCCTGCCATGGTGCACAAGCTCATCGATGCTGAAATGGACCGTCGCCGCGGCAGTTTGCCCGCGGTCTGACGGGCGGGCATGCGACCGGCTGCGCGCCGGAGAAAATTCGGGCTCTCGCTCCATGCGGGAGCCCCTGATCCTTGATGGTCCTCGGGGTGGAGCCGCTTCAAAGGCTTAGAGCGCTGTGTTACGGTGCGCCAGCCCTGGCTGGGTGCCGCTGATCTTAAGGCATTGCCAATGTATATGGGAAAACATCCCGCCATCCTCAGCGAGCAGCCTCCGGTCCGCTCCTTGAGCAGCACCAAGAGCCGCTTGCGCGTTGCTGCCAATGACCTTGTTCAAGGAGCCGGGCTGTGGGGGCTGTGGGCCTTGATGGCGTGGTTCGACATCAAGCAGAAGTACAGAGGCTCGCTTCTGGGACCATTCTGGATCACCATCAGCACGGCTGTGATGGTGGCGTCGATCGGCACGGTTTACTCCCATATCTTTGCCATCGACATGCAGTCCTATTTGCCGTTCCTCTCGCTCGGCATCCTGATCTGGGGCCTGATCTCCGGCATGATCACCGAGTTCTGCAGCGTTTTTCTGAGCAATGAGTCCGTCATCAAGCAAATCCGCATGCCGTTTTCGGTGCATGTCTACCGCCTGATCGCCCGGAACTTCATCATCTTTGCCCATCACGTGCCGGTCTATATCGTGGTTGCGCTGTATTGCAGGGTCGAGCTGGGCTGGGGAGCGCTGCTGGCGCTGCCCGGGATTGTCCTGCTGGTGATCACCGCGATTCCGGTAGCGGTCTTTCTCGGCATGATCTGCGCCCGTTTCCGCGATGTGGCGCCCATCGTGCAGAGCGTGCTGCAGCTGCTGTTCTTCGTCACTCCGATCATCTGGCGGCCGGAGGCGCTCAAGGAGAATCTGTCCTGGGCTTATCTGAACCCGTTCTATGCCCTGATCGAGATCGTGCGGGCTCCGCTGATGGGCCAGCTGCCGCCGGCTACCCTGTGGAGCATGGCTCTTGGCACGGCGGCGGTGTCGTGGCTTGTGGCCTTCCCCTTCTTTGCGCGCTTCCGCGCCCGAATTGCTTACTGGCTGTGAATGCGATGAGCTCAATCCGTCTGCGCGATGTTACGGTCGAGTTTCCCATCTACCAGGGCAGCAACCGGTCTTTGAAGAAGATGGTCATGGGGGTGGGCGGCCATCGTCGCCTGCGGGAAACCCAGGGCCACCGTGTCGTCGTCCAGGCGCTGCAGCGGGTCAATCTGGAAATCCGCCATGGCGACCGGGTCGGTCTGATCGGCCCCAACGGGGCGGGCAAGACGACCCTGCTGCGCGTCATGGGCGGGGTGTATGAGCCTGTGGCCGGTGAGATCGCGATCAATGGCCGTGTGGCGCCGCTGTTCGACATCCATCTCGGCCTCAATATGGACGCCACCGGCTATGAGAACATCCTGTTCCGTGGCCTCTATATGGGCATGTCGCCCAGCGAGATCCGTCAGCACATCGAGGAGATCGCCGCCTTCACCGAACTCGGCGAGTTCCTGTCGATGCCGATGCGGACCTACTCCTCCGGCATGCAGCTGCGCCTTGCCTTCGCCGTGGCCACCTGTGCCACCCCGGAGATCCTGCTGATGGACGAGTGGGTGCTGGCCGGCGATGCCCAGTTCTTCGAAAAGGCCCGCCAGCGTCTCAGCCGCTTCGTGAACCAGTCGAACATTTTGGTGCTGGCCTCGCACAACGAACAGCTTCTCCTGGAATGGTGCACCAAGGCCGTTTATATGGCCAACGGTCAGGTGCAGGCCTTCGGTCCCGTCCGCGAGGTGCTGGCAGCCTATCATCCCGCCGCCTTGGCGAGCAGGCAGGAGGCGTCCTGACGAGCTGGCGTTCCTTAACCGGCGTGTTGGCCCCACCGGCGCTTGTCCATCCCCAGCCAAGACAAGCGGCGGAGGCTCTGGCTTGGCGGCGATGCACCTGTCGCCCTGGGGGAGCCTATCCCTCAGAGACCCCGCTCCCGCGGCAAGGCTGCCCCGAGGTTGGGCTTAGGAGCTGATTCGGGCGTTCGGTGGACGCCGGCCGCTCGGGTGGCGACAAGACGGGTGCCGGCTCTCTGTCTGGTCACTAATCATCTGTTCGATGGCAGCCGATCTCCAAGAAGCCCCCCGATAGGACGCCTCGTTTTTTGCGCCATGCCCCGCTTTGACGCCGGAGGATGGTGGTCGTGTTGGACCCTTCTGGAGGATGCCTCGTCCATGCTCGGCTGCCGGCGGGAGACCGCCCCCAATGATCGGACCCTCACGGCACTAACGGTATCTTTGTTATTGCTTACTTTTTGACACAAAGGCCGAAAACTCTTTGTTCGGTCATTGCGAGCATTCAGACCAGCCGATGGTGAGCGATTTGGACCGTGCATGGCGACTCAGCCCATATATATTTTTGTTTCTCTCGTTGATGTTCTCAATGCTCATCGCCTGGAGCATGCCGCCTTTCATGGGGGCGGATGAGATGAACCACATCCATCGTGCGGACCTCCTCACCTACGGCCAATTGATCGGCGAGCGCATTCCCAGCGATCGAGGAGAGCGGGCCGGAGGAACGCTCGACCGGTCTTTGGATGACGCCCTGCAGTATTTTGAGACCATCCCCTTCCATCCGGAAGCCAAGGTGGATGCCGGCAAATCTGCCCAGGCATCCGCCATCAAATGGCAAGCCCGGCTTGAAAAGGGCGGGTTTGAAAACACGGCGGTCTATCCTCCCTTTTTCTATCTCCCGCAAACCTTGGGATTGTGGATTGGAAAAGCCCTTGATCAGCCAGTGGTTCGCAGCGTGTATTTCGCGCGGACTGCCAATGCGCTTACCTGTGTGATCGTTGGGTTTTGCGCCCTTCTTCTGGCCTGTCGCGCTCGCCTCCTGTTGTTCACAATGCTGATGCTGCCGATGTCGGTGGCTCTTTACGGGACCGTCACCCAAGACGGCATGGCCATCGCAACCTCGGCGCTCGGCTGCGCCCTTCTGTCACGGGCCATGAGCCGCAACCGGGCCACAACCAGATGGGAGCTCTGGGGGGCTACGCTCTGCTTCGCCTTGGTCGGAATGGTCAAGCAGCCTTATGTCTTCTTCTGTCTCCTTCCGCTTGTCGCCAAGGTCGAGCAAGCCCGGTGGCGTTGGGTCGCCGCAGGCAGCGCATTGGCGGCGACACTGGGCTGGTATGTTTGGATGGGGGTGTCCGTACAGACCCAGCTGATCCGGCCTGACGCCATCGTCGACCCATACAGCCAAATCCAATTTCTATTGAACCAGCCCCTGAGCATTCCGTCCATTGCCGCACAGACAATAAAGGTAATGTGGAAATCATATCTCAGCCAATTTATTGGTGTTCTCGGCTGGCTCGACACCATACTCCCTAAATTTTATTATTACTTTGCTCAAGTCATCATCCTCATCTCCCTCCTTCTGACAGGCTATTCTGGACCTTTGGACGTTGGAAAAAATGTGACAGTGCCTGTAGCCCTCATCCTGCTTGGCGCTATCGGAGCTATCTTCGCAGCACTGTACGTGGTGTGGACCCCGGTCGGGTTCGCTTACGTCGAAGGCGTACAAGGGCGCTATTTCCTGCCTGTGGCCGTGATGTCTTCCTTGATGCTGGAAGGGATGACGGCTTACCGCTCCTGTACCGGTTTCAGACGCTGGGCGATGAATGCTGGAGCCTGGCTGATCTGTGCATTCCCCATGATCAGCCTCCTGATCACTGAGCGCGCCATTCTCGGACGCTATTATCTTCCTTGAGCTCCCCGGTCCGGTCGGGTTTTGCCCCACCATGCTCCCCGTCGCAGCGCAGGAGCCGGAGAGCGCGTCGTCGTTTCCGGCGCGTCGTCTTGGTCTGTTCGGGCTGCGGCGGCGGGCGATGAGAGCGCCGCCGAGCGCGGTGACGACGACCCGCTTGCCTGGTCCAGTAACCACTCTTCAGCGGTTGCCCGCGGCATGATCCGCTCGCTATCCCGGCTTTGGACATAGGACGAGCGATGGATTCCACCCTTGTCTCAAAGCTGCAAAAGTAGCATTGGTTTTGCTGTCATGCCCATCCGTCTTTGCCGATCATCTCAACCGGAGCAGCATCAACACGCTGTGCGTGAACCTGCCCCTGACAGGGCTGGTGGGAGCGTCTTTGCGATGTGAAATCTTTTAGGAATTCGTGCAAACACGAAGAGAGTAGAACAAAACAACCAATCGATTACAACGATCGATATAATTCAAAAAAGGCGGAAAAATGGATCGGGGGACTGTGAGGTTCGGTTTTCTTGATATATTGCGTGGTTCTGCATCTCTTCTGGTGGTTTGGGATCATATTTTCTCAATATGGCCACATTACAACAACATTTCAATTGGTATTGTTTCAATAGTTCAAACATATGTCAACAAGCCCCTGGGACTCATCCAGGATTTCGGCTGGCTTGGCGTGGTCTTGTTCTTCCTGATCAGCGGATTTGTCATCACGCACGTGGCTCAGAGGGAAACGCCGCGCGAATTCATCACGAAGCGGATTTTCCGCATCTATCCGGCCCTGTCGCTGGCCGTCCTTGTCTCCGTTGCGCTGACCCCGTCCCTTTGGGAAAAGGCAACGCCCTCAAGCATAATTTCCAATATGGTCTTGGTCAATTATGTCATGGTGCCACAGGTTGTCCTTCTTGGAGTCGCCTGGACCTTGGCCATTGAAATGATATTCTATGTCCTTGTCCTTCTCCTCTTCCCGCTCCGCACCTCTCCCACCCTGTCCATCCTGGGCATCCTGACACTCACCACGTCCATCACCTATTTTTCGAAGAGCTTTGGAAACAGTTTCTTTCTTTTTGCTGTCACCGCCTCCTACGTTCCCTATTTGATCACCGGCCAGATCTTCTACTTCCTGCTTCATGCCAAATCCGTGCGCTTCCCCACGGCGATCCTCCTCCTCGCCCTCACTTACGCCTCTATTCTGTATGGCATCTCCTCCTTCCACCCGCACACGCTGCCGGTGGAAAACTCCTATCTGCTCAGCTACGTCTTTGCCTCGGCGATCTTCCTGCTGGCCTTCGCCGCCAACGACCAAATGAAGCCCGGACGGATCATCACGATCCTGTCCGATCACAGCTACGCCCTTTATCTGTTCCATGGCGCCATCGGCTTTTGGGTGCTGGACCGCCTGGTGCCGGTCGTCGGGTTTTATCCAGCCGTCCTGGTCGCCTTGACCGCCATCGCCGTGGCGGTCGGGCTGGTGCATGCGATGATTGAAAAGCCGATGCTCACGCTTGCCCGCAAGGTGCTGCCGCCAAAGGCCTCTCGCGGCTCTCAGCCAGCCTTGTCGTCCTTTCTGCCGGCAGCCTCTCCGGTCGGCGGGCTGCCTCATGAGGCGATAGTCCCCCCCTCCGCCCATCCGGCGCTCTCCGCCAAGGAAGCCCTGTAACGCCAACCCGCCTACACACGGCGTCTTCCCGGCGGACCGTCCCCTGATCCGGCAGTCCGCCGGCTGCGCCTCGACGGCGCGGACGGATGTGGAGTTGCCGGTCCATCGCGGGCGGCACGGGCTCAAACCCGTCCGTTTGACCGAGAACGGAACCTTGGCGGTGCGCAAGCTCCTGGCTTCAGCCATGGGGACAGCGCCGCCTTCGCCGGAGGCGAAATGTGTTCACCGATTGTTCCAGGCGGAGTACGCTGCACTCATGCGCGCCGCCACCCCTTCCTTCATCGCCGAGTTCCCGCTGCGCACCAACGCGGCGGATGAGCGCGTGCTGGAGGTGCGCTTGGAGGCGGCGCGGCATATCTACAACGCCTTCCTGGATGAGATGCTGAAGCGCCTTGCCCTGATGCGCCAGTCCAAGGACTGGCAGGCCGCCTGTCGCCTGCCCAAGAGCAAGGAGCGCACCGCGCTGTTCAAGGCGACGATGCTACGCTTCGGGTTCTCGTCGGCGTCGATCCAGAGAAACACGCCGAGGCGTGCCGGGACGCCTGCTGGATCGGCCAGCACCTCGGCAGCCATGACACGCAGACCACGTCCTTGCGCGTCTTCAAGGCGGTGCAGATGCACGCCTTCGGCAAGCGGGGGCGCCCCCGCTTCAAGGGCAAGAACCGGCTCTCCTCGGTCGAGGGCAAAGGCGACGCGGTGATCCGCCTGCGCTGGCAGGACGAAAAAGCCGTCGTGCTGTGGGACGGCCTCGTCCTGCCGCTCCTGCGCGATCCGCGCGACCGCGACGGTTGGCAGGAGCAGGCGTTGTCGTGCCGGACCAAGTACGTCCGCGTCCTGCGACGTAGCGTGCGCGGCAAGACGCGCTGGTACGCCCAACTGGTGCAGGAGGGGTTGGCGCCGCGCAAGGAGCGCCTGCCGGTCGGCGCAGGCATCGTCGGCCTGGACCTCGGGCTAAGCGCCATCGCCGCCGTGTCGGACACGGATGCCACGCTGGAGCCGTTCTGCCCAGGCGTGGCCGACATGGACCGGGCGATCCGCCGTCTCCAGCGCGCCATGGACCGGTCCCGCCGCGCCACCAACCCCGACGCCTTCAATGCGGACGGCACGTACCGCCGGGGTGCGCGCATCGCCGTACGCTCGCGCCGCTACCGCGTCCTGGCGGCCAAGAAGGCTGAGGTGGAACGGCGTCTGGCGGCGGAGCGCAAGCGCGCACAGGGCGAACTCGCCAATCGGGTGCTGGCGCAGGGCGGCACCATCAAGACGGAGAAGGTGAGTTACCGGAGTTTCCAGAGAAATTTCGGCCGGAGCATGAAGCGTCGCGCGCCGTCCCTGTTCGTCTCGACGCTGAAGCGCAAGGCTGCGAGTGCCGGTGCTTCGGTGGTGGAGTTCGCGACGCGGACGACGCGACTGTCGCAGGTCAGCCACGACACGGGCGAGTGCGTGAAGAAGCCGCTGTCGCAGCGGTGGCATGTGTTCGCCGATGGCAGCCGGGTGCAGCGCGATCTGTATTCGGCGTGGCTGGCGCGCTTTGTCGAACGGGACAGGCTCGACGCATCCCAATGCGCATTGCATTGGGCGGCTGCGGAACCGCTGCTGAAACGGGCGGCGTCGGGCTTCAACCAATCTGCGAGCGGGGCGGGCTTTGCCCGTCCCCACGTCCGTTCTGGCAACAGGGGTGGCGTCGGAGCGGATCGTCCGTTGCAGGGGGATGGCCGCCGGACCGAGGCTGCGGATGCTGTAGCGCAAGCGAGAGCCGCAGAGAGATCCGGCGTAGGCACCTCCAGAACCCCCTGGCTTTAGCCATGGGGAGGTTCAGCCGACCCCGCGGCCGAGAAGCCGACGGAGCCAGCCCGCAACAGCCCTTGACCGCGCTGTGGCCCTGCCACAAGGGAGGCCCGCAAGCGTCACCGCCTACTCTAGGCCGTCCTCGGGACGGTTGCTCTGCAGCAGGGCCTGCGACCAGTCCGCACCGGCCGGCAGAACGGCGCTGCGGCCGGGAACCGCCTCCACCAGGAACTGGTAAATCAGCGCATCGGGAGCCGTCAGCAAACCATCGCGCACGGCCGGGGCCAGCCGGTCCAGGACAGTCCCGAATTCGCTTTCATGCACCGGCTTGACGATGCCGCCGAAGTCCATGACAGCAAAGCCGTTCATCGTCAACGTGTCGGTCAGCTCAGCGCGCGTGAAGAAGCGCAGATGGGTGCGGTCGAGCAGCCCGCTCGGCCGGTAGCGGAAGCGCCCCGTCAGCAGCTCCGCGACAATTCCAGCATAGCCGACATGAGGCAGGGAGATGAACAGCCGCCCGCCCGGCGCCAGAATGCGGCGGATCTGGCGCAGCATCCGGCCGGGCGCCTCCAGATGCTCCAGAACATCGGCACAGATCACGATGTCATAGCGCCGTCCGGGCAGCAGCTCCGCCAGCTCGCTGCTGCCGAGATCGGCCACCCGCACATCCCGATAGTAGCGCCGCGCTTCCTGGGCGGCCTCGGGGTCGATCTCGATGCCGTCCAGGAGGCAAGGCTTCAGCGCCGTCGCCAGCCGGCCCAGTACGCCCGGTCCACAGCCGATGTCGAGAACGGTGGCGTTGGGGGGAATGCGCCGGGCGAAGTGGGGCACCGGATCACCGACGGTGTCGACCTCCAGGGGGCGGTCGTAGCGAATGGCGCCTTCCAGGCTCATGCGACAGGGCCTTTCTTGTGCTGTGCCGATCCGATGCCGGCGCGTGGTCGCACGCGCCGGCCAGGAGCCTGCGTCAGGCCCGGACCCTGCCACCCAACATGGGGTGCAGATAGGCCTGCGGGTAGTAGGCGGAGGCGGCCGCCGGCCGGCCGGGCGCCGGCTGTGGCGCGGCACCGGTTTGGAAATGCCGGGTCCGCCAGGTCAGAAAATATTCAAGCCACAGCTCGGGCAGCATGTCGGCCGGCTGGATCCAGCTCCATTCCCGTCCGGCAAGCCGTTCCGGCAACGCCCCCATCGCGCTTGCGGCAATCGGCAGCCCGGCCTGCAGCGCGGCGGCCAGCCGATAGCCATAGACGTCGGGCTGCTGGTCGGGGAACCAGGCGATGTGGGCGTTCAGATCGCCGAGCAGACGGGGCAGCCGACCATCCTGGTAAGGCCCATGCTCACGCAAGGCGGTGTCCGGATAGCTCTTCAGCCGCGGGGCACTGACGCCCAGCAGATGAAAGGCAAGGGGAAGCTGATGCTCCATGGCGAGCGCAGCCGCCATGCCGAGGACACGGCTGCCGCGCTCCGGGGTCAGAGGGCCGATCACCACCACCCGCAAGGCGTCCTCCGCCTCCAGCGGCGGCGGTGTCACCGAGCCGGGGACAGGGGTCTCAAAGACCGCGATGGGGTCGAGCGCCAGCACGGTCGGCGCCGCCGGGAAGACCCTCTTGACCCGGCTTTCGCTGTCGAGGCTGGGCACCAGCACCCGCTCCGCCCGGGCGATCACCCTCTCTGCCATCGCGTCGTCGCCCGTCCTGGCGTCGGCTTCCGGCCCGAGCCCACCGCCGCTGCGGATCGTCAGGTCGAGAGGCAACTGGAGGGTATCAACCAAGCCTTGCAGCCAAGGCTGGGCCAAATCGACGCCATGCACATGCAGTCGCTCCACCTTGACCTCGCGCAGCACCCCGATCAGCTGATCAAGATGGCGCTCATGATCGAAGACCAAGCGGACCAGCGCGGTGCTGAGCGGCGCCAAACGCAAAGCCAAGCGCCGCCTGTCGAGCACCGTCAGCACCAGGAGATGCGCCAGCCCGTCCAGCCGCCCGGCCATATCGTCGATGTGGCGCTGCTCATCGGGACCGCTGCCCAGAAGCGCCAGCACCACCGGCCGGCCATCGCCGCACCGCTGCCGCAGATGGTCCAGCCGCTGCCGGTCCAGCCTGGGATCGAACAGCGGGGACGCGCGCCGGCCCGCCGACTGGCCGGTCAGCAGATAATGCTCCAGCGGGGTGCCGATCCGCTCCGGCTCGGTAAAGCCGGCCCGGTAATAGGCCTGATCGAAGTCAGGGTGGGGGTCATGTCCCGCGTCGGCCCCGGTCTCCAAGTAATTTACCAGCGGGTCGGCCGGCCGAATCGGAAACTGCGCGGTGTAGAAGGCGGGATCAAACCAAGGGTTGGGGGCCAGATCTTGCCGGGCGCCGCGCACCACATAGTCGGCCAACGGGTTTGCCCGCACCCGGTCCCGCAGGGTGGCGGGCACGGGACGCGGCCCCTGGCTGTGCTCCTGGTAAAAGCGGGTCGCGAAGAGCGGGCTCGGGTTCAAGCCGCGCTCGGCCCCCTCCACCAGGTAATGCACCAGGGCATTGGCGGGGATGAGCGGCCCGGTGCTCTGCTGGCGATAGAACACCGGATCGAACAGCGGGTGCGGCTTGCGGCCTTCCTGGTCGCCGGCGATCAGATAGTGAACCAGCAGATCGCCGGGATAGCCCCGCAGATCAACGTAAACACGTTGATAGTAGGCCGGATCGAACAGCGGGTGCGGCGACGGGCCGAGGCCCGCCGGACGTTCCGCATAATGAATCAGCAAGGGGCGCGTGCTCTCCGCCGCCCCGGGGTCGACGCTGCGCAGATAGGCGCTGTCGAACAGCGGGTGCGGGTCGAGACCGGTCGCCGCTCCGACGGCCAAATAATGCGAGAGCGGGTCGGCCGGCGCCGGTCCGTCCAATTGCTCCCCATAGAAGGCCGGGTCGAACAACAGGCAGGGCGAGCTGCCGGCTGCGGCCCCCACCGTCACATAGTGCAGAAGGGCCGGCAGCTTGCGCCGGAGCACGTCCGGATGCTGAGCGGCATAGCGGTCAAGATCGAACAGCGGGTGCGGCTGCCGGCCTTCGCTGCCGCCGGAGCGCACATAATGGACCAGCAGCGGCAACCCGCTGCCGAGAACATCGGGATAGCGGCCGAGATAATAGCCGGCGTCAAATAGCGGGTGCGGCGACAGGGCCGTAGAGGGAGGGAGCGTCGCATAGTGCAGCAGCGGATTTGCCCGCGCCGCCTCGCCCGCCGCCGCCACATAATAGGCTGGATCGAACAGCGGGTGCGGCGACAGGCCGCGGGCCGCACCGCTTGTCAGATAGTGCAGCAGCGGATTGGCCCGCGCTTCCTCGCCCGCCGCCGCCACATAATGGGCCGGGTCGAACAGCGGGTAGGGCGACAGGCCGCGGCCGGCACCGGTGGACAGGAAGTGGCGCAGCGGATTGGCGCGCGCCTCTTCGCCCGCCGCCGCCACATAGCAGGCCGCATCGAACAGCGGGTGCGGCGACAGGCTGCGGGCGGCGCCGCTGGTCAGATAATGCAGCAGCGGATTGGCGCGCGCCTCCTCACCCGCCGCCGCCACATAATAGGCGGGGTTGAACAGCGGGTGCGGCGACAGGCCGGCCGCGATGCCGGCCATCAGATAATGGAGCAGCGGGTTGGCCCGGGCGGCATCCCCGGCCTGGGCGATGTAATGGGCCGGGTCGAACAACGGGTGCGGCGGCAGCCCGGCCGCGATGCCGATCGTCAGATAATGAAGCAGCGGATTGGCGCGCGCCGCCTCGCCCGCCGCCGCCACATAATGGGCGGGGTCGAACAGCGGGTGCGGCGACAGGCCCCGGGCCGCACCGCCGGCCAAGAAATGCTGCAGCGGGCCGAAGCGCGCCTCGCTCCCGGCCTGTGCCTGGTAATGGCCAGGATCGAACAGCGGGTGCGGCGACAGGCCGGCCGCAATACCGGCCGTCAGATAGTGGAGCAGCGGATTGGCCCGGGCGTCATCCCCGGCCTGGGCGATGTAATGGGCCGGATCGAACAGCAGATGCGGGGCGCGCCCTTCGGCCGCACCGGAGGACAGGAAATGCAGCAGCGGCGGCATTCCGCTCGCGGCCGTGTCCGGGTTGCGGCTGCGGTAATAGGCCGCATCGAACAGCGGGTGCGGCGACAGCCCGTCGGCGTCGCCGCCGGTCACATAATCGTGGATGGCGTCGCTCAGATTGCCGAAGGCGGTGCCCCGCTCCCGGCTGTAATGAGCAAGATTGAACAAACCCGAATTGGCGATCGGTGTCACGAGGGCGTCCACGACGGCGTCGTGGTGATCCTGCCCGGAACCGTCGGCGGCCGCCGGGGAGGGGGCCGGGGAAAGCTTCTTGCTCATCCAATGTCCGATCACGTTTGCCGCCTCAGTGTTTGCGATGGCCAGGCACCCCCGGCCATCCTCAGCGCAACGACACGCCACTGGTCTGCTGACGCCAGACCTTACCTTGCCCGGCGCAGATAGGCGAGCCGCTCACCCACGAGGCGCCCGGTCACCTCCGGAGCCAGGCAGGAGCGGACCCGCAGACGGCCCTGCTCGCCGATGTGCCGGGCGAAGGCGGCATCATCGGCAAGCCGGCGGATGTAGCGGGCCGCGGCCTCCACATCGGGATCCGCCCAGACCTGTCCCTCCCAATGCGGATAGCCGTTCTCCGGCACCGGGATCAGCCGGTAATCCACCAGGCAGGCACTGTCGACCGTCATGAAGTCCATGTTGCCGGAATAGGCGGTTGCAACCACCGGCTTGCCGAGCGTCATCGACTCCGCCAAATGCAGGCCGAAGCCTTCGGAGCGGTGCAAGGAGATGTAGGCATCGGTGCTGCACTGCAGCGTCACCATGTCGGCGGCCGACAGGGTGCCCTCGACCAGGACCACCCGCGGATCGGACGCCGCCAAGGCCCGCAGTTCCTCCAAGCCTTCGCTCACCACGTCGCCGCCATGGACCTTGATGACGAGCGTGATGTCGCGGCGCTCGGGAGCAAAGGCGTCCCGGAAGGCCTCCACCGCGGCCTGCGGATTCTTGCGGCCGATGAAGGATTTGAGATCGAAACTGACGAGGAAGGCGAAGCTGTCGGCAGGGATGCCAAACCTTGCCCGGTTGGCCGGCACCGGCGACAGATCCACGGCAATGGGCATATACACCACCGGCTTGGGCGATTTCAGCGCCACCGACCGCTGGATGAAGCTGCTCGGCGCCCAGATCTCGTCCACCAGGTCAAAGGCGGCCTCGTGGCAGTCCGGGAACTTCTCCAATTCCCAGAACCAGCAGGCGATCCTGTAGCGGCCATAGAGCTTGTCCTGCTCCAGCTCGCTCAACAGGTGAGGGGTCTGGTCGGCGTTGACATGGTACAGATTGACGTCAAACGGCATCGACGGGTCGATCCGGTCGGCCAGACTCTCATCCTGGTTCAACGCCGTCGGCACCCGCAGCTCGCGGCAGGCAAAGGGCACGCCGGTCGCATCAAGCCCTTTGGCCATGCAGCGCAGAGCCTGGGCCACGCCGAATTCACCGCGCACATACCCCACCAGATTGATGCCGGGCTTGAGCGGGGTCTCCTGACGCACCACCTCCGGCGATGCCGTCTGAGCGGCGATGACGGGGGCCGCCGCGGTCGCCGGGGCATAGGCCTGGCGCAGCAGCCGCGTCCGCAAAGCGGAGCGGACGCCGGGCGGCAGATGCCGGTAGAGCGGGCGCAGATAACCGATCGACCCCAGGGCCCAGGCGGCGGCACTGCTGCTGAGCGGGCGGGGCGGCATCTCGGCAACCGCCAGCCCGCCCGCTATGCCTCCGGCCAGGGCCGGGGTTGGACCGGACTCGGCCGCGGCGCAACGCACGGCCTCCCCGGCCGGCACCAGGGCATGAGCAGGCGACGCGGTGGCAGAGCCGGTGGCCAGCGGCAGCACATAGGCCGGATCAAGCTTCAGCTCATCGAGGCCGGCATGCAGATACCAGCCGTAAAATCCCTGACGCCCGTCGGCGGTGGCCAGATTGAAGGCCGCCTGCAGGTCGGGGCGCAGGGTCCAGATATGGTGCATCAGCCGCGTCACCGGCACCGGCGACTGCGGCACCTCCGGCGCCGGCGCCATGCAGAAGGCGAAGATCGCCTCTCCCGGCCCCTTGCCCGCCGAAGCGCCGCTGATCGCCTGCGGCTTCATCTGTTTGCGGCACAGGCGGCGGATCATCGTGTGGATCGCCCGACCCTGCTCGTCGAACCCATAGGCATAGGGCAGCTTCGACAGCTCTGCCCGGCCGTTGGCGACCACCTTCTCCCGGTAATAGGTCAACAGCCGGCCGGCATCGCCGGCGCTGCGCAGGGTAAAGCGGTTTTGATGCTTGGAGAACAAATCCGGGCTGTTGCCCTCGGCCCCGGAAAAATGGAAGAATTGCAGCGGCCGGCCATTCGCGGTCCAGTGTCCGTCACGCTCTTCGATCCGGCGGTGCATCAGGTTCCAGTAGGCGGCATTGTAGCCGGGGTCCCGGAATATCTTCACCTTGTCAATAAAGGTCGGCAGCAGATCGACCCATTTCTGGTCGACATGCAGCCCCTCTTCCAGGTCAACCCGGCAGTCATAGCGCAATCGGCGCTCCCACCAGCCCAGGAACGCCCGGGTCTCCGGGGTGTCGGCTAGGCCAAGGAATCCCAGATTGTAGACGCCAACCCGCAGGAAGGTCAGGTCGTCGGGCAGTTTGCCATCCTCGATGCCGGCACAGGCATGCGGGGTCAAAATGGCATCCCACCCCTCGGTGAACAGCCGGTCAAGGTCCGGCAGCGCGCCGGTGACCAGAATGTCAGGGTCGAGATAGACCACAGGCCGCCCAGGATCGCGCTCGAACAAATACTTGATGCAGGACGGCTTGACGGCGGTATTGAACTCGGTGATGTCATAGCGAAGCGCCATAGCGTCGAAATCTTCGATTCCGACATCCTTCGCCTCAATCACTTCAAATTTTTCAGCTTTTGGATCGAGGCTGCCATCGATCCGATCGGCCAGGAAGAGCGTGAACTCTGCGTCCGGCCGAAATTCTTTCAAAGAATCAAACAACGTTCGCGCAAACGCCAAGTAGTTCTTTGCGCAGATCGAGATAAAATGAGGGGATCGCATGTGGATGCATCCTGTTGTCTTCTGCATTGGATTGCAGCCCAAATCCAAACAGAAGGAAGATAAGGCAGAAATTCAAGGGGCGGTCATACAAAAACATTCCGTTCGCGTCAACCCCCCCTTCCGGCCGCCCGTTGATCTCACTGACAATAGCAGGTTGATATCTTCTCCCGTTGCCACCGCCCTTTTCGAAACGACCCTGGTCATTCGCCCAGAGAAGAGCTGGCGCAACGGGGAAATGCGCGTTGAAGGCCGGCAGGGATTGCGGCATAAAGCGGCAAGGCGGCCTTGCGCACTGCCCGGACTGTTGGCCAGAGGTTTTGATGGACGTTGTTTCCCTCGCTCTCCCGGACGTGAAGATCATCCGCCCGAAGAAGTTCGGCGACCAGCGTGGCTTCTTCTCGGAGACCTACACCAAGAAGACGTTCGAGGCGGCCGGGCTGCAGTACGACTTCGTCCAGGACAACCATGCGCTGTCGGCCGAGGTCGGCACCGTGCGCGGCCTGCATTTCCAGCTGCCGCCGTTTGCCCAGGACAAGCTGCTGCGGGTGGTACGCGGCGCCGTCTTCGACGTCGCGGTCGACCTCCGGAAGGATTCGCCTACTTTCGGCCGGCATGTCAGCGCGGTGATCAGTGCGGCCGACTGGAACCAGATCCTGGTGCCGATCGGCTTCGCCCACGGCTACTGCACGCTGGAGCCGGACACCGAGGTCATCTACAAGGTGACCAACTATTACTCGCCCGCGCATGACCGCGGCCTCTTGTGGAACGACCCGGAGCTCGGCATCGACTGGCCGGTGTCGCCGGACAAGGCGCGGCTGTCGGACAAGGACCACAAGCAGCCGACCCTGGCCCGGCTGACCGACCTGTTCTGACGGCGGTCCCGGGCTTCGGGCTCTCAAAGAGCTTTTGCACAAACGGGGGCCGCCGGACGGCCCCGCTTTTCGGCGGTAGGGTGGTTTGATGACGCGCATTCTCGTCACCGGCGGCGCCGGTTTCATCGGCTCGGCGGTGGTCCGCCAGCTTCTCGCCGAAACCGACGCCTTCATCGTCAATGTCGACAAGCTGACCTACGCGGCCAACCTGTCCTCCCTGCCGGGGTCCGAGGGCAATCCCCGCTACGCCTTCGAGAAGGTCGACATCTGCGACGCCGCCGAGCTGAGGCGGGTGTTCGACACCCACCAGCCCGACGCGGTGATGCATCTGGCCGCCGAATCCCATGTCGACCGCTCGATTGACGGACCGGGCGAATTCATCCAGACCAACGTGGTAGGCACCTTCCGCCTCTTGGAAGCGGCGCGCGGCTACTGGTCGGGCCTGCCGGCGGAGCGCAAGGAGCGTTTCCGCTTCCACCACATCTCCACCGACGAGGTGTTCGGCACGCTGGGCGACGACGGCTTCTTCACCGAGACCACCGCCTACAGCCCCAACTCGCCCTATTCGGCCAGCAAGGCGTCGAGTGACCATCTGGTTCGCGCCTGGCACGAGACCTACGGGCTGCCGGTGGTGCTGACCAACTGCTCCAACAATTACGGCCCCTACCATTTCCCGGAGAAGCTGATCCCGCTGATGATCCTCAAGGGTCTGGCGGGGGAAAAGCTCCCGGTTTACGGCAAGGGCGACAACATCCGCGACTGGCTCTATGTCGAGGACCATGCCCGCGCCCTGCGGCTGGTGCTGGAGAAGGGCCGGATCGGCGAGAGCTACAACATCGGCGGCCACAACGAGCGCACCAACCTGGAGGTCGTCCGCGCCATCTGCGCTCATCTGGACGAGATGAACCCGGCCGGCGCCCCGCACGACCGTCTGATCAGCTTCGTCACCGACCGCCCTGGCCATGACAAGCGCTATGCCATCGACGCCGGCAAGATCGAGCGCGAGCTGGGCTGGACGCCGCAGGAGACCTTCGAGAGCGGTCTGCGCAAGACGGTCGCCTGGTATCTGGAGAACCGCGACTGGTGGCAGGCCATCCTGAACGGCTCCTACCAGGGCGAGCGGCTGGGTCTGACAGAAGAAGGAGCGGCGGCGTGAAGGTTCTCGTCCTCGGCAGCAACGGCCAACTCGGCTTCGAACTGATGCGGGCCCAATGGGCGCCCGGCACCGATGTGGTCGGGCTGCCCTATCCCGAGTTCGACGTGACCCGGCCGGGCGACGTGGAAAAGGCGGTCGCCACCCATGCGCCCGACCTGCTGGTCAACGCCACCGCCCACACCGCCGTCGACAAGGCCGAGAGCGAGGTGGACCTGTCCTTCGCCGTCAACCGCGACGGGCCGGGCGCCATGGCGGCGGCCTGTGCCGCGCGCGGCATCCCCGTCATCCATGTCTCGACCGACTATGTGTTCGACGGGACGAAGGACGGCCTCTACACCGAGGACGACCCGATCAACCCGCTCGGGGTCTATGGCGCCAGCAAGGCGGCGGGCGAGGAGGCGGTGCGCCAGGCCTCCCCGCATCACGTCATCCTGCGCACCTCCTGGGTCTACAGCGCCTACGGCAACAACTTCGTCAAGACGATGCTGCGCTTCGGCAAGGAGCGCGAGGAGATGCGGGTGGTCGCCGACCAGCACGGCTCCCCCACCGCCGCCGCCGACCTCGCCGCTGCCATCGTGCAGATCGCCGGGACGATTGAGAAGACCGGCGCCGCTGCCTGGGGCACCTACCACCTGACCGGCAGCGGCTACACCACCTGGCATGAGTTCGCCGACCACATCTTCCGGCGGCTGGAAGAGCGCGCCGGCAAGCGGCCGCGCCTGACCGCCATCGGCACCAAGGACTACCCGACCCCGGCGCGCCGCCCGGCCAATTCGCGGCTGGACTGCAGCCGCGCCAAGCAGATGCTCGGCGTCGCCTGCCCGCCGTGGCAGGACAGCCTGGACCGCGTGATCGACGAGCTGTTCACCAACCCGCCGCAGGCGTGAGGGCGTAAGACCATGAAGGGCATCATCCTGGCCGGCGGATCCGGCACCCGGCTCTACCCGGTGACCCGGGCGATCAGCAAGCAGCTGCTGCCGATCTACGACAAGCCGATGATCTATTTCCCGCTCAGCACCCTGATGCTGGCGGGCATCCGCGACATCCTGGTCATCACCACGCCGCACGACCAGCCGCTGTTCCAGACGGTGCTGGGCGACGGCTCGCAGTGGGGCCTGAACCTGACCTACGCGATCCAGCCCTCGCCCGACGGGCTGGCCCAGGCCTTCATCATCGGCCGCGCATTCGTCGGCAACGACCCTTGCGCGCTGGTTCTCGGCGACAACATATTCTACGGCCACGGCCTGACCAACCTCTTGCGCGCCGCCGGCGAGAAGATCGACGGCGCCAGCGTCTTTGCGTACGCCGTGCGCGACCCTGAACGCTACGGCGTGGTGGAGTTCGACGATCAGGGCCGGGCGCTGAGCATCGAGGAGAAGCCGCTCAATCCACGCTCCAAATGGGCGGTGACCGGCCTCTATTTCTACGACAACGCTGTGCTGGACATCGCCGCGGCGGTGAAGCCGTCGGCCAGGGGCGAACTGGAGATTACCTCGGTCAACGCCGCCTATCTCGACATGGGCAAGTTGACGGTCGAACAGATGGGTCGCGGCTATGGCTGGTTCGACACCGGCACCCACGACAGCCTGCTGGAAGCGGCGGAGTTCGTCCGCACCATCCAGAATCGCCAAGGTGTGCAGATCGCCTGTCCGGAGGAGATCGCCTACACCTCCGGCTGGATCGACGCCGAACAGCTAAGCCGCCTGGCCGAGCCGCTGAAGAAGAACGACTACGGACGCTACCTGCTTGGACTGCTAAGCTGAAGGATCAAGCGGCTACCCTGCCGCGTTGTCCCTTCGTGGTTGACCGGCGGCCCACCCTTTTACGGCCGCCGGGCGCCACCAATGTCAACCAGCCAAGACAGGAAGGCAGCCTTGCCGGCTCTCACCAACCGAAAGCGCGTTCTCGTCACCGGCGGCGCCGGATTTCTGGGCTCCCACCTGTGCGAGCGACTGCTGGCGGCCGGGAACGACGTGCTGTGCGTCGACAATTTCTTCACCGGCAGCCGCGACAACGTCCTGCACCTGCTGGACAACCCGCATTTCGAGCTGATGCGCCACGACGTGACGTTTCCGCTCTATGTTGAGGTCGACGAGGTCTACAATCTTGCCTGCCCGGCCTCGCCGATCCATTACCAGCACGATCCCGTGCAGACCACCAAGACCAGCGTGCATGGCGCCATCAACATGCTGGGGCTGGCAAAGCGGGTGGGTGCCAGGATCATGCAGGCCTCGACCTCGGAGGTCTACGGCGATCCGGCGGTGCATCCGCAGCCCGAGGACTATTGGGGCAACGTGAACACCATTGGCCCGCGCGCCTGCTATGACGAGGGCAAGCGCTGCGCCGAGACGCTGTTCTTCGACTATCACCGCCAGCACAAGCTGGACATCAAGGTCATCCGCATCTTCAACACCTACGGCCCGCGCATGCACCCCAATGACGGGCGGGTGGTGTCGAACTTCATTATCCAGGCGCTGAAGGGCGAGCCGATCACCATCTACGGCGACGGCCAGCAGACCCGCTCCTTCTGCTATGTCGACGACCTGATCGAAGGCTTCCTGCGCTTCATGGACACGCCGGCCGGCGTCACCGGCCCGATCAACCTCGGCAATCCCGGCGAGTTCACCATGCTGGAGCTGGCGGAGAAGGTGATCCGCCTGACCCGCTCGGACTCGACGATCGAGCACAAGCCGCTGCCGCAGGACGACCCCAAGCAGCGCCGCCCCGACATCGCCAAGGCCTGCGCGCTCATGGATTGGGAACCGGCGGTGCCACTGGACGAGGGGCTGGGGCGCACCATCGCCTATTTCCGCGGGCGCTTCTTCGGCTGAGGGAAACCGTATGTGAAAAGGGCACCGGTCTTTCGACCGGTGCCCTTTTCCTTTGTACAAACTCACAGCCTCTCTCGACTCGCGATCCTCACCCCTGCCGAACCAACCGTTCCTCCCAGGTAAGGGCCGAGGCGACGATGGTCTGCAGGTCGGCGTGGCGCGGGGTCCAGTCGAGGGTACGGCCGATCCGCTCCACCTCCGCCACCAAGGCTGGCGGATCGCCCGAGCGGCGCGGGCCGATGCGCATGGGCAGCGGCCTGCCGGTCACCCGCTCCACCATCGACAGCACCTCGCGCACCGAATAGCCGCGACCATAGCCGCAGTTCAGCACCTCCGACGCGCCGCCCGCCTCCAGATGGCGGAGCGCCGCGACATGGGCGTCGGCGAGGTCGCTGACATGGATGTAGTCGCGCACGCAGGTGCCGTCCGCCGTCTCATAATCGTCGCCGTAGATCTGCAGTTCTGCCCGCTGGCCGGTGACGGTCTGGGCGGCGATCTTGATCAGGTGGGTGGCGACGCGCGACACTTGGCCGGATCGGCCCTGGGGGTCGGCCCCGGCGACGTTGAAATAGCGCAGCGCGACATAGCGCAGGTCGTGCGCCGCAGCAGTGTCGCGCAGCATCCATTCCGTCATCAGCTTGGAGGAGCCGTAGGGGTTGATTGGCTTGGTCGGCGTCTGCTCGTCGATCGGCAGCCGCTCCGGCATGCCGTAGACGGCGGCAGTAGAGGAGAAGATGAAGCGGCCGATTCCGGCTTCCACGCAGGCCTCGATCAGGGTGTGGCTCTTCACCGTGTTGTTGCGGTAGTAGGCGAGCGGCCGCTCCACCGATTCCGGCACCACGATGCTACCGGCGAAATGCATCACGGTGCCGATGTCTTGGCGGGCGAAGATCTCGGCCAGCAGCGCCTTGTCGCCGACGTCGCCCTCGACCAGCGGCACGCCATCGGGCAAGGCAGAGCGCCGGCCGGTGGACAGATCGTCCAGGACCATGACGGCGCGTCCCTGGTCGCGCAGCGCCAGCACCACGTGGGAACCGATGTAACCGGCCCCACCGGTTACCAACACAAGGCCAGTTTCGGCTGGCGCTTTGGACATCAGCGGCATGCTCTCATCTCTGATTGAGCCACAGGGATCGACGGTGAGCCGAGTATGGAGCGTTGCCGATGGCGCGGCGCAATCTTTTCGGATCACGCCTTGTCCTTTGCGGAATACCCCGCTTGGCCTCCTGGTGTGGACGCTGGCGTCACGGCTCGCGGATGCTCTCATCGAGCGCACGGATGACCGGGTAAAGGAAGTAGGACAGGACCGAGCGGGTGCCGACGCGGATTTCGGCCGAGGCGATCATGCCGGGGCTGAGCCGGGTGCCGTCGGGTGCCGCCTCTAGCCGGGTGTCGGCCAGACGGATGCGGGTGCGGAAGACCGCGCCGGCGGGCGGCCGGGGGCCGTCTGGGTTGGCTGCTTGGGCGCCCCCGCCCTGGGAATCATGGGTGAAGGCGTCGGCGCTGATGGTACGGATTTCACCGGGCAGGGTGCCGTGGCGCTGGAAGGGGAAGGCGTCCAGCTTCACCCGCACGACGTCGCCGACCCGCACCAGACCGATGTCGTGCGACGGGATATCCGCTTCCACCTCCAGCGGCACGTCGGCGGGGACCAGGGTGACCAGCGGTTCGGCCTCGCGGATGACGGAGCCGACGGAGCGCTTGGCCACCTCCAGCACCACCGCGTCGACCGGGGCGGTCAGGGTGACCAGCGAGCGGCGGCGCTCGGCCTTGGCGATTTGCTCCACCAGGGTGGCCCGCTGGCGGGTCTGCTCCACCAGTTCCTCCGCCGTCTTGCGCCGCCATTCGTCGATGAAGGCGGCGCGGTCGGCCTGGACGCCGCGCAGTTCGTGCGCGCTCGCCTGCTCGCGGTCCTGCAGCGCCACCAGCTCGTCGCGCATGCGCAGGCGCTCGACCCGCGCCTCAAGGTAGGTCAGGCGGGAGCCGGTCTGGCGTTCCTGAAGCTGGCGGCGGATGTCCTCCACCTCGCCAACCACGGCGAGCCGCTCGGCAAGGCCGGCTTGGGCGCGGCGGCTGGCGGCGATGGCGCTGTCCAACTGGCCCGCCTTCTCATCCAGAGAGGTGAGGCGGGAACGGTACTCGGCGCGGCGGCGCTCCAGAATGGCGGCCTGAACGGGAGCGTCAGGGTTCCCGGGAAAGGGGGTGTAGTCGCTGCCGTCCAGCTCGGCGCGCAGGCGGCCGATCTGGGCTTCGACGCTGGCGAGCTTGGCGGTCAAGTCGGCCAGATCAGCCGCGGCGAAGGTCGGGTCGAGCGTCGCCAGCCGGTCGCCAGCCCGCACCTGGTCGCCGACCTGCACGTCGACGCCGCGTACCACCGCGGTCTCCAGCGGCTGGGCCACCACCAGGGGAGCCGTGGTCACCAGCCGGCCGCCGGCGGTGACAATGCGGTCGACTTGGGCGAGGCCTGCCCACAGCACCAGTGTTACCAGAAGCCCTGCCAGCACATAGAGAGTCGAGCGGGCCGCCCGAGGCAACGGCGCATGTTCGATCGCCGCCCCGTCCGGCAGGTACTCCAGCGCGAAGCCCGGCGGCGGTGACGTCGGGGCGGGCATGACAGCGCGGCGGGCGGGAGGAGACGCAGGGGGAGGGGAGGGTTCGGCCTTGGCCGGGACGACCTCGCGGCCAATCTCGGCCCGGGCCACGTCCTGGCTGTCCATCTCTGGCACCTGTGTGTCCGGCATGGCTCAGCGCCCCCGGTTCTGCTGCTGCCACAGATGCCGGTATTCGGCACAGCGGTCGAGCAGGAGTGCGTGGGGAGCGAGATCGAGAAGGCGGCCCTGCTCCAGCACAGCGATGGTGTCGCAGCCGGTCAGGGTCGACAGCCGGTGGGTGACGATCAGCACGGTGCGGCCATGGGCGATGCGCCGCAGGTTGGCCATGACGATGGCCTCGCTGTCGGGGTCGAGCGCCGACGTCGCTTCGTCCAGGATCAGCAGGCGCGGCTGGGGCAGCAGGGCGCGGGCAATGGCGATGCGCTGCTTCTGGCCGCCGGACAGGTTGGTCGCACCCTCCTCCACCAGCGTATCGTAGCCGTCGGGCAGGCGGTGGATAAACTCGTCGGCGCCGGCCAGTCGGGCGGCCTCCACGATCTCCTCGCGGCTGGCCTCGGGCATGGTCATGGCGATGTTGTCGCGGATGGTGCCGCGGAACAGGAAATTCTCCTGCAGCACCACGCCGATGGAGCGGCGCAGATGGGCCAGATCCAGTTCGCGGATGTCGAGCGCGTCATAGCGGATGGTGCCATCCTGCACCGGGTAGAAGCCCTGGAGCAGCCGCATCAGCGTGCTCTTGCCCGAGCCGCTGCGCCCGACCAGCCCGACGACGGAGCCGGCCGGCACGGTGAGCGTGACGCCGTCCAAGGCCGGCGGGCGGTTGCGGTCGTAGCGGAAGCCGAGCCCTTCAATCTCGATGCGGCCGATCAGGGCGGGGCAGGCGCCGCTGCCCTCGCGCCTGGGTTCGGCCGGGTGGTTCATCACCTCGCCCAGCATGCGCACCGACAGGGCGGTTTCCTGATACTGGTGGATCAGCGAAACGATCTGGACCAGCGGCGTCACCACCCGGCCCGACAGCATCTGGAAGGCGATCAGCGCGCCGACCGACAGCTGGCGGTCGAAGACGTCGAAGGCGCCGACGGCGACCACCGCCACCATCATCGCCTTCTCCAGGAACTCCGTCACCGTACGGGCGGCGATGGAGATGCGGCCGACCCGGTAATGGCTGGTCACCGCGCGCGCCGCCTTGCGGTCCCAGCTGCGGCGCTGCTGCGGTTCGAGCGCCGAGGACTTGACGGTGCGCATGCCGTGGATGGTCTCCACCAGCATGGCCTGCCGTTCGGCGTCGGCGTTGTAGAGGTCGCTCAAACGGCTGCGGTAGACCGGCACCAGGGCAACCATCACGCCAGCGATCAGGCCTGCGAACAGCAGCGCCACCAGCGTCAGCTTGACCGAATAGAAGAACAGCACCGGCAGAAAGACCAGCAGCACCAAGCTATCGAGCACGGTGGACAAGAGGTTGCCGGTCAGGAATTCGCGGATGCGCTCCACCTGCTGCATGTGGCGCACGGTGACGCCGGCCGAATGCCCGTCGAAGAAGGTGATGGGCAGGTCGAGCAGATGGCCGAAGGTGCGATTCAGCAGGCGGATGTCGATGCGGTTGGCCGCCGCCAGCAGGATGAACTGGCGCAGGAAGCGGAAGACCGCCTCGAACAGCAGGGCGCCCAGCACGCCAATGGTCAGCACCTGCAAGGTGGCGACGGTCTCGTTCACCAGCACCTTGTCGATCACGATCTGGAAATAGACCGGGACGGCAAGGGCGAGCGCGTGCAGCACCAACGCCGCCACCACCACGTCGCGGAAGGCCGACTTCTGGCGCAGGATCTCCGGCACAAACCAGCGCAGGCCGAAGGGCTGGCGCGGATCGGCAAGGCCATGGCGCGGCTTGAGGAAGACCAGCTCGCCGTCCCAGCGCTCCAGGAAGTGGTCGCGCGGCACGTCGATCACGTCCAGCCGGTCTGCCAGCGGATCGACGACGCCGACCACCGGTTCCTCGGCGGGATCGGCAGGACGGGACAGCCCGACCAGGATGACGGTGTTGCCGTTGGACAGCCGCGCCAGCAGCGGGAAAATCGGCGGCAGGGCTTGCAGGGCCTTCCAATCCAACCGGCGGGCGGTCGCCTTGAAGCCGGTGGCGGCGGCGATGCGCAGCAGGTCGGCGGTGGACGGCTCGCCACGGCCCGGGGCGACACGGGCGCGCAGGGCGGACGGCGAGGCCGACAGGCCGTGATGGCGCGCCACCAGCGTCAGGCAGCGCAGCGCGGTGCTTTCGTCCGGGTCGCGGCCAGCATCGGGGCCTGGAGGCGGAGCCGTGACGGTCGTGCTGGCGTCCGGCATCGGTCAGCCGAAATTCGGCGAGCGGGGCCGTCTGGGCGGGGTGGATGGGGTCGCGGGACCAGTGGACGGACTGGTAGGGGAGGCCGGCTGAATCGTCGCCTGCACCGGGCTCTGGAAGGCCGGGACGGCAGGGGGGGCATGAGAAGGAGCAGGCGGCACGGCGCCGGAATTCGCCACCATGCTCGGCGGCAGCACGCCAGCGGCCTCCAGCCGCTGGCGCATGCCTTCCAGGGCGGAGAGGCTGGCGAGGAAGCCCGGCAGGCTCATCACCACCCGCTGGCGGATGGCGGGCAGCGGCTGGCCGTTCTCGTCCTTGCGCAGAGCTGACAGGCTGAACAGGTCGATGCGGACCATGCCGTTGCCGAAGCCGATGTCAAAGACCCCGTCGGCATAGAGTTCGGGGATGCGGTCGTCCGGCGGCGGCTCGATGGTCATGATGGTCCCGGCAGCAGAAGGCGAGGCGCCGCTACGGCACCCTCGCACCTCTTTCTACCGGAAGGCGGCGACCCGGACTAGGCCGCCAGTGCCGACGCCCGCAAAGAGACACAAGCGGCGCTCGCGCTTACATCTCCCTGCGGCCGGTCGGCAGATCAATTGCGGCCGTACACGTCCTCGAGCCGGACGATGTCGTCCTCGCCCAGATAGGAGCCGGACTGCACCTCGATGATGGTCAGCGGCACCTTGCCGGGGTTCTCCAGGCGGTGGACCGTGCCGATCGGGATATAGATCGACTGGTTCTCGTAAACCATCACCTGCTCCTCGCCGCGGGTGACCAGCGCCGAGCCGTTGACCACCACCCAGTGCTCGGCCCGGTGATGGTGCTTCTGCAAGGAGAGGCGCGAACCCGGGGCGATGGTCAGGCTCTTCACCTGGAAGCGGTCACCAGTGTGGAGCGACTGGTAGGAGCCCCAGGGGCGGTGGACGCGGCGGTGGCTGACCGACTCGCTACGCCCCTCGGCCTTCAGCCGGTCGACGATGCGCTTGACGTCCTGGGCTTGGCTCCGGTCGGCGACCAGCACGGCGTCGTCCACCACCACGACCACGGCATTCTCCACCCCGACCACGGCGGTCAGGTGGTTGTCGCTGCGGACGTAGCAGTCGCGCGCGCCCTCCAGCAGCACATCGCCGACGACGACGTTTCCCTCGCCGTCCTTGGCCCCGACGTCCCACAGTGCCGACCAAGCGCCGACGTCGGTCCAGCCGATCTCGCAGGGGACGACGGCGGCGCGGTCGGTGCGCTCCATTACCGCATAGTCGATGGAGATGCTGGGCGCCTTGGCGAAGGCGGCGGCGTCCAGGCGGAAGAAGTCGAGGTCTTTGGAGCCCTGGTCCAGCGCCTCGCGGCAGGCGGCCAGCACCGCCGGGGCGTGACGCTCCAGCTCGGCCAGTAGGCGGGCGGCCGGGAACAGGAACATGCCGCTGTTCCAGGCATAGGTGCCCTCGGCGAGATAGCGCTCGGCCACCTCCAGCGACGGCTTCTCGACGAAGGCGGCGACATTGTAGGCGCCGTCGGCCTCGTCCATCGAATGGCCGCGGCGGATATAGCCGTAGCCGGTCTCCGGCCGGGTCGGGGTGATGCCGAAGGTGACCAGCCGGCCGGCCTGGGCGGCACGGGCGGCGATGGCGACCGCGCGGCGGAAGGCGTCGGCGTCGCGGATCTCGTGGTCGGCCGGCAGGATCAGCAGCAGCGCGTCCGGATCCTCGGCCGTCACCGCGAGGGCGGCGAGCGCGCAGGCGGCGGCGGTGTTGCGGCCGGCCGGCTCCAGGATGATGCCGCGCGGCGCGCAGCGCGACTGGCGCAGCTGTTCGGCGGCGAGAAAGCGGTGTTCCTGGTTGCAGATCACCAGCGGGGCCGAGAAGGCGGCCTCCGCGACCGCACCGGGATCCGGTTGCGCGCTGACCCGCAGGGCGGTGTCCTGGAGCATTGTCCGGTCGGAGCAGAGCGGCAGGAACTGCTTGGGATACAGTTCGCGCGACAAGGGCCACAAACGGGACCCCGTACCGCCGGACAGCAGCACCGGGACGATCTTCTGCGCGGAATTGCCGTTCATCCTGCCGCCATTTGTTGTGTGAGCATGTGGTCGGGCACCGGAAAGCCAAAGGTCGAAACCAGGGGCCGGCGCCATGGCGGTCCGTTATAGACCGCGTTTTCCGCGCTCCACAAGCACCACTCCGATACCCATCCGTCATTCCGGCTAAGGGTTACCGCCTTCAGGGGACATGAGGAAAGTGGGGGAGGAGCAGACGGTGCGCGCCGTCGATGAGCGCCTCGCCGGCCTCAGCTATTCCGCCGCACAAGCCAAGTGCTCCGCCGTCTGGACAAGGCCTTCATAGCCTTCTTCCGCCTCCTGAAAGCCAAGATCAAACCAGGTTTTCCGCGGTTTCGCGCCAAGATCCGCTTCGGCAGCGCCGAATTCCGCGTCGGCGACGGGCTGACGATCCGCAGGAGCAAGCGTCTCGGCATCACCGGTATCCCCGGCGAGATCAAGGTGAAGTGGCACCGCGACCTTCCGGTCGGTGCGTAAGTCGGAGCCGCTGTTTTTCCCGCTCGGCTGGCAGATGGTTCGTCTGCTTCCAGGTCACGGTGCCTGACCAAGAGGGTCAGCCGCGCAACGGCGCGTCGGTCGGCATCGATGTCGGCCTCACCTTCCTGGTCACCACCTCAGACGGCGAAGTGGTCAAGACACTGCAATGACGAAGCACGCGGCCAAGAAGCAGCATCGCTTTCGTGCCCTTGCCCGCTGCAAGGAGGGCGGCAAGCGCCGGCTCAAGGCCAAGTAACGGCTTGCCCGCCACAGCGTCCACACCGCCAACCAGCGCCGCGACTTCCTGCACAAGCTGACGCGCTCCCTGGTGGAGCGCTATGCCCTCCTCGCCCTGGAAGACCTGAGTGTCGACTGTCTGACCCGGCCAAGGCTGGCCAAGGCGGTTCACAACGCCGCGTGGGGCCAACTTCGCTCCTTCCTCGACTACAAGGCTGCAAGTGCCGGTGTTCGGGTGGAGGTCATCGATCCGCGTGGGACAAGTCAGACCTGCCCGGCCTGCGAAGCCCAGGTCGCCAAGATGCTCGCCGACCGCACGCACACATGCTCGTGTGGCTGCGTGATGGATCGCGACATCGCCGCGGCAATGGTCATTCTGCAACGGGCGCAGGGAATGGGGCCGGGACACGGCCTTCGGTCGCCAAGCCAGCGGACTGCCGCATAGCTTGACCGAAAAGCCGTCGCTATCCAGGCGATGGGATGTTCACCCGACCGCGGCACCTCTCCCGATTGAGGCGAGACAAGACTCCAAACCGGTCTCCTCCGGCACCCGTTGGCCGGGCTAACGGCAAAGTTCAAGTTTGGAGTCTTGTCGCGCCCCCTGCCGGCCTTCCGCCCGCCACATCGCGGATCCAGGTCGCATCGGGGGATGGCAGGCCCCTCAAGGCTGGTCGGGACAGAGCTTCGGAGAAAGCTGGACCGGATGGGGCGCGACAGAACTCCAAGCCTGGGTCCGGACAAGATCGGCTTCGGAGCCATGAATCATCGACGAGTCACGGTCGATTCGCCTCCGCGACTCGGAAATGAGCGAATCGGAAGCGATTCAGGACCGAATCGAAATGTCCCGCCTGGAATCTTGTCGCGTCTGGCGAAAAATCCACAGGCAACGCGGACTATCCGCTGGAGTCTTGTCGCGGGAGTTCTGGAGTTTTGTCGCGCGACTCGCGATTCTCTACTGGAGTCTTGTCGCGCAAACTATTAACTGAATCAAATAACCGTACAAATAGTTTGAGCGACAAGACTCCAAATTGCTGGCACTAACCGGCCGTGATATAGGGTTCCTCGCAAAGTCGTGCCAAGGTCAGCTCGCTATGGGACAGATACACAACCTGATCACCCAGCTTGGACGCGACCAGGCGAAGGCGGTCCAGACCGATCCGGATCAGCGTTCGCTAGTCGACGTTGCCGCTGCCGTCCTCGAAGAGGAACGGCAGGAGCTTGGCATCACCTATTCGGGTTTTGCGCTGACCGCGCTTCCGCATCGTCGTCTTCCCGACGACCAACCGTGGGAGCGCCGCGGACATAAGATCCGCTTGCTAATCGAGCCTGGACGACTGCCAATTCGCAACGGTGGCTTTAAGCTTTACGGCGTTCCGTACGGCAGCCGCGCGCGGATGATCCTATTGTACCTGCAGACCCGCGCGATCCAGACCGACAGCCGCGAGGTCGAACTGGGCCGCAGCATGCACGAATGGCTGGACCGTATGGGCCTGTCGGTGGGCGGCCAGACCTATCGGGACATCCGCGAGCAGGCCTCGCGCATTGCCGCCTGCAACCTGACCTTCGCCTGGGAGGATGCCCACAGCATCGGCTTTGAAAAGGGGTCGATCGTCAAGGGCGGCATCCATTTCTCGACCAATGCCGGAGCGGAGCCAGGCCAGGGATCGCTGTGGGAGGACCGCGTCCTGCTGTCCGAGGCCTTCTTCCGCGAGCTGAAGGCCCACCCGGTACCGATCTGGGAACCGGCGCTGCGCCACATCCAGAACAACAGCACCAGCATCGACATCTATATCTGGCTGGCCTACCGGCTGCACAGCCTGAACCGCTCCACCCCCATCACCTGGCCGGCGGTGTTCGAACAGTTCGGCGCCGGCTACAGCCGCCTGCGCGATTTCCGCAAGCGCTTCATCGAGGCCTTACAACTGGCGCTCGCTGTCTATCCCGACGCGCGGGTGGATGTGGAGGAGCAGGGGCTGATGCTGCACCCCTCGCCACCGCCGATCCCGGAGCGCAAGTTCGCGCAGCTTTGCCGCTGACATGGTCTTCGGAGCGCCGCATTATCGGCTTCCAGACCGATCGGAACGGCGCTCCGCCCGTACGACCGTCCTGCCCTCTCAGGCGGGAAACCGGGCTCCCAATCCAAGCACTTGAAATAGCTGGATTCCTACTTTCGCAGGAATGACAGCCTGCAGCAGTTCAAGCCTGTGGCATCGCCTCGTCCCCCCTGCGACAAGACTCCAAACTCCGCCCCTCAAGGATTGGTGCGCAACGCCTTCGCCAGCGGGTCGAGCAGACCGCGGAGCATTGAATCCAAGAGACTTTCTTCCAGGCTACCGGAGAGCGCCAGAGCCTGGGGCGGCGTCATGAAGAAGGGAGCGCCGCCGGCGGCTCCGCTGCGCTGAAGGGTCGCCGCGAGCGCCAGGAGCCGCCCGCCCTGTCCCTTGTCCTCCGGTCGCAGCGTGGCGTGGACCAGCAGCAGCAGGGTGCCGGGATCGACAATGCGGACATCGTTGGGGGCGAGCGCCGTGACCGCCGGGCCGGAGGCCAGCAATCCCGACAGCACCGCGGCGGCGCGGCCGCACAGCGCGTTGTCGCCAAGGTCGACCCCGAGATCGGCGGCCGGGCCGCCGTCGGCATCAACCGCGCAGAGCAGGCCGACGCGTTCGACTCGCTGGAAGAAGGGCAGGGGTGACATGGCAGAGATCTCGGACATGTGAAGGAGCAGGCTCGCGGCGAGCAGCAGCGCTGGGCGGATCCGCATCATCTCAGCTCCCCGGTGTCGGCGGGGCCGCCGCCGTCGCCTGGCAAGGCGGATGTTCTGGGAAAGGACCCGATGGAGGACAACTGGGGCCGCGCTCCGGCTTGCGGTTTGCCGGGCAGCGCCGGCGGACCGATACCTTAATAGACAAGGCAGCAGGGGCGGAACGATCCTTCCGGCTGGGTCTTCCCGGATTGGAAGACATCCACCCCCTTACGACGCTTGCGCATAGGACGGTCGACCGGGCGTGGTCTTATCCATCGACAGCGGCGCCGGATGTCCGCAGGCTGTCGTCCCATTCTCCGTTCTTTTGGGCATCGTCCTTCCATGCGGATCCTGTTCGTCCACCAGAACACCCCCGGCCAATACAAGCATCTCGTCCGTCATTTCGTGGCGGATCCGGCCCATCAGGTCGCCTTCATTGGCAAGACCAAGCGCGAGTTGCCGGGCGTACGGATGGCGCTCTATCGGCCGACGCGCGAGCCGGGCGAGGCCACCCATCCCTATATTCGCATGTTCGAAGGGCAAGTCCTACACGGGCAGGGCGCGGTGCGCGCCGGTCTGGCCCTGCAGAAGGAGGGCTTCACCCCCGACGTGATCTGCGCCCATCCCGGCTGGGGCGAGGCGCTGTTCTTGAAAGATCTGTTTCCAGACGCCCGGCTGCTGCTCTATTGCGAGTTTTTCTACCGGGCCGCGGGCTCCGACGTCGGCTTCGATCCGGAGCGGCCGGTGACGCTGGAGACGCGCTGCCGCATCCGCACCAAGAACGCCACCCTGCTGACCGGACTGGAGGCGATGGACTGGGGCGTCAGCCCGACGGAGTGGCAGCGGCGGCAGCACCCGGCCGCCTTCCAACCTCGCATCTCGGTGATCCATGACGGGGTCGACACTGCGGTCTGCCGGCCGGATCCGGCCGCCATTGTCACCCTGCCTGACGGCCGCAGCCTGTCGCGCGAGGACGAGGTGGTGACCTATGTCGCCCGCAACCTGGAGCCCTACCGCGGCTTTCCCACCTTCATGCGGGCGGCAGCGGAGCTGCTGCGGCGCCGACCCAACCTGCACATCCTGATGGTCGGCGGCGACGAGGTCAGTTACGGCGCTCCGCCCGACGGCGGCGGCAACTGGCGTGAGAGGATGTGGCGGGAGACGATGCTGGACGCCGCCGGCACCCCCCGTCCGGAAGCGGCGCGGCTGCATGTGCTGGGCAAGCTGCCCTATGAACAGTACCTGTCGGTCCTGCGCGTCTCGCGCGCCCACATCTACCTGACCTTCCCCTTCGTTCTGTCCTGGTCGATGCTGGAGGCGATGGCCTGCGGCGCCGTCATCGTCGGATCCGACACGCCGCCGGTCGCCGAGGTGATCGAGGACGGGGTGAACGGGCTGCTGACGGACTTCTTCGATCCGATGGCGCTCGCCGACCGGGTGGAGATGGCGCTGGACAATCCGGAGCTGCGCGCCGCCCTGTCGACTGCCGCCCGGCGGACGGCGGTGGAGAGCTACGACCTCGCCACCGTATGCCTGCCGGCCCAAATCCGCCTGCTGGAGGATGTGCAGGCCGGGCGGATGCCGCTGACCTAGCGCGTGACGTCGCCGTTTCCGCCGACAAGCCGGTCCGCCGACAGGCCTTGCATGGGCGGTCATCCTGAATTAACCCGATCGTCAGAAAGCACCGGTTACGGTCGGGGTTCATTTCGACCTCCGATGCGGCGCCCGATCCGGACCATCCGGCCCGGCGTCCCGGCCCGGCGGCTTCGAGCGATGCGGCTTCAACGGACGGAACCGGCGGTGACGACACACTCCAGCAAGGCCAGCCAGCCCAAACCCTGGCATCCGGATCCTGCCGCCGGCACCGGGCTGGAGGCCGGCTTGCGCATGCTGGACGGCCGGTCGGTCCTGGTCACCGGGGGCACCGGCTCATTCGGGCGCCGCTTCGTCGAAACTGTGATGCGCCACGCCAAGCCGCGCCGTGTCATCATCTTCTCCCGCGACGAGTTCAAGCAGTACGAGATGCAGCAGCGCATGCCGGCGGACTGGGCGCCGACGCTGCGCTATTTCATCGGCGACGTGCGCGACCGCGAGCGACTGGAGCTGGCAATGCGCGACGTCGATTTCTGCGTCCATGCCGCGGCGCTGAAGCATGTGCCGGCCGCCGAATACAACCCGATGGAATGCATCCACACCAACGTCTACGGGGCGGAGAATGTGGTGCGGGCGGCGCTGTCGATGGGGGTGCGGCGCGTCGTCGCGCTGTCGACCGACAAGGCGGCCAACCCGATCAACCTCTATGGCGCCAGCAAGCTGGCGTCGGACAAGATATTCATCGCCGCCAACAACCTGTCGGGCGCGCTAGACACCCGCTTCGCGGTGGTGCGCTACGGCAATGTGGTGGGCTCGCGCGGCAGCGTCGTGCCGCTGTTCCGCAAGATGATCGCCGAGGGGGCCGACCATCTGCCGGTCACCGACGAGCGGATGACCCGTTTCTGGATCACCTTGCAGCATGGGGTCGATTTCGTGTTGTCCTGCTTCGCCATGATGCAGGGCGGCGAGATCTTCGTGCCGAAGATCCCCAGCATGCGCATCGCCGACCTTGCCCGTGCCATGGCGCCGGACCTGCCGCAGCGGATCGTCGGCATCCGGCCGGGCGAGAAGCTGCACGAGGTGATGATCACCGAGGACGATTCCCGCCAGACCTACGAGTTGGTCGACCGCTATGTGATCGAGCCGGCCTTCACCTTCTGGCAGCATGCGCCCTACGAGCGGCTGAACGCCCGGCCGGTGGCCGACGGCTTCCGCTATGCCAGCGACGGCAACGACGACTGGCTGGACGGCGAGCGGCTGCGCGCCCTGCTGGAGGAAGCCTCCTGATGGCGGCTCCCCTATCGGCGGTTCCCTTGCCGGGGGATCTGGCCCTCCTCCCCTATGGCCGCCAGTCGGTGGAGGAGGAGGACATCGCCGCGGTGGCGGCGGTCCTGCGCGGCGATTGGCTGACCCAGGGGCCGGCGGTCGCCGCCTTCGAGCGGGCGCTCGCCATGCGGGTCGGGGCGGCCGATGCGGTGACCTGCGCCAACGGCACCGCGGCGCTGTGGCTGGCCTATGCCGCGCTCGGCATCGGGCCGGGCGACGCGGTGGTGGTGCCGTCCAACACCTTTCTCGCCACGGCGTCGGCCGCCCGCCACGCCGGTGCCGAGGTCGCCTTCGCCGACGTCGATCCCGACAGCGGCCTGATGGGCGTGGCGGAAGCCGAGGCCGCCATTGCCCGCGCGACCAAGGCCGGCTGGCGCGTCCGCGCGCTCGCCCCCGTCCATTATGCCGGCCAGACCGCCCCGATGGCCGGGCTGGCGGCGCTTGCCCGCGCCGAAGGGTTGGCACTGGTCGAGGATGCCTGCCACGCCATCGGCACGGTGGATCTGTCCGAGGAATGCGAGACGCCGGTCGGCGCCGGCCGCGCGAAGGTGGAGGCGGGATCGCTGACCGTCTTCTCCTTTCATCCGGTCAAGACCATCGCGGCGGGGGAGGGCGGGGCGGTCACCGGCAGCGACCCGGCGTTGATGGCGCGGGTCCGGCGCCTGTGCAACCACGGCATGATGCGCGAGCCCAAAGCGGGGGAGGGGTTCGCCGACCCCGAGGCCGCGCTCGACGCGGAGGGAAAGCCCAACCCCTGGTACTATGAGATGGTGGAGCCAGGCTTCAATCACCGCCTGTCCGACATCCACGCGGCCCTGGCACTGAGCCAGCTCGGCCGGCTCGACCGCCTCATCGAGCGGCGGGCGCGGCTGATGGCGCTCTATGCCGAGCGGCTGGCCCCGCTGGCCCCGCTGGTGAGGCCGCCGGCCCTGGTCCCCTGGTGCCGGCCGGCTTGGCACCTGTGCGCGGCGCGCATCGACTTCGAGGTGGCGGGGCGGACCCGCTCGGCCGTGATGGCGGCCCTGCGCACCCTGGGCGTCGGCACCCAGGTGCACTATATCCCGGTCCATCGCCAACCCTACTGGCGCCGCCGCTACGGCGATCTCGCCCTGCCCGGCGCCATGGCCCACTACGCCCACACTCTGTCCCTGCCGTTGTTCCCGGCCATGGCCGATACCGACGTCGACCGGGTCGCGGCAGCGCTGGAGCAGGCTCTGTCCTGACGGGTGTCTCTGGATACGACGTTCAGGGGACAGACCGTTTCGTCCAAGCGATTCCGTTAGCGTTTTGGACAGGATGGACGGATAACAATGGCGTCGTCAGGACGGCATAGGCCTAGGTCCAACGGCTGAAGAGCCGTATGGCCGGGGTCGGGTCATCCCGAACGCCGCTCCTCAGTGCTTCGCGTACGGACCTCCGAATTTGCTTCGCAACACGCTCTGGAATCTGCTCGGCGAGGGGCTTCCCATGGCGGCGGCCCTGCTGTCGATTCCGTGGCTCATCTCCGCCGTCGGGATGGAACGCTTCGGCGCGCTGACCCTGATCTGGGCGCTGCTCGGCTATCTGGGCGTGCTCGACCTCGGGCTCGGGCGGTCGCTGGTGCAGGTCGTCGCCGACCGGATCGGCCATGCCGGCCATGCGGGAAGCGCGGAGGCCGACCCGGAGCATGGTCGGGAAAGCGATCGCGGCGGCAGCACGGCGGGCATCGCCGGGCCGGCCATCGCCCTGATGGGGGCGATCGGCCTCTTGACCGGCGGGGCGGTGGCGCTGGGCGCCGGGCTGCTGGCCGACCGCTTCCAGCTCGATACCGGCACCTCGCCGGACGAGATCCGGCTGAGCCTGCTGATCGCTGCGGCCATCGTGCCGATCGCGCTGGTTTCCGCCGGCCTGCGCGGCGTGCTGGAGGCCCACCAGCTCTTCCGCCCGATTAGTCTGGTGCGGATGACGGTGGGGGTGCTGAATTACCTGAGCCCGCTCTGCGTGCTGCCCTTCAGCCAGAGCCTGGTGCCGGTGATCGCCGCCATTGCGGTGGGGCGCTTCATCGGTCTGGTCGGCTATGGCGTGCTGGCCGTGCGCCAGATGCCGGACCTGCTGCATCCCGGCCGCTGGGGCCGCCCGTCCCTGCGCGGGCTGTTCACCATGAGCGCCTGGATGATGCTGAACAATCTGGTCGGCCCGGCGATGCTCTATGCCGACCGCTTCATCCTGCTCAGCTTGGTGCCGGCGGCGATGGTCGCCTTCTACACCACCCCGTTCGAACTGCTGTCGCGGTTGATGGTGATCCCCGGCGCCCTGTCGCTGGCGCTGTTCCCGCTGGCCTCCGGCCTGTTCCGGCGCGACCCGCCGGCGCTGGGCCGCATCCTGGACGCCGGCGGCCACCTGACGCTGGCGGTGTTCCTGGCGATGCAGGCCGCCACCATCGTCGGCGGCGAGACGGCGCTGGGACTGTGGCTGGGGCCGGCGTTTGCCGCCAACAGCGCGTCGGTCCTGTCGACGCTGATGCTGGGGGTCTTCTTCAATGCCACCGCCTATGTGCCCAACACCCTGATCCAGAGCGTCGGCCGCGTTGACGTGACCGCCCGGCTGCAGCTGGCCGAGTTGCCGGTTTATCTGGGCGTGCTGTGGCTGCTGGCCGAGCGCTACGGCGCCGTCGGCGCCGCCGCGGCCTGGAGCCTGCGCACGGCGGTCGATTGCGGGCTTCTGCTGGTCCTGCTGCCGCGTGTGGCGCCGGGCACGGGGGCGGTGGCGCTGACCATCGGCTTGCGCGCGCTGCTGGCCGGGATGGCAGGCTTGGCGGGGCTGCTGGTCGGCGGGCCGGTGGGGGCGGCGATCAGCCTGACCGGCCTGCTGGCGGTCGGCCTGGGCGTCGCTGGCCGGCTTTTGCGTACCCGCTCCTGGGAAAAGCTGACCGCTCCGCTGCGCAAGTCCCATCCCGCCCGGATGATCGAGGGCACGGTGGCGGACCGCACGTAACATCAACGGCTTTCAATAGCACACCATCGTAAGCCGTTGTCTCAATTGCCGGCGCGCCCTTTGTCTCTTTGGGGCCGCCCGCCTGGCTCTTGCGAGCCTGTGCTCGCGGGACTGCGGCCGCGGCCTTCCAGCGGCACAGGTCAGCGAGCAGGGCCGCTGGTATGACGGCACTTCCCTGGGGCACGGTGCGCGGGTGGTTCCTTTGCCGCCGGAAATGCGCTATGTGAGCGGAAACTCTGTGCAACGCTGGTTGGAGTTCGAAGGCCATGGCCGAGGGTACTGTGGACTATTACGCGATGGTCGAAGAGGCTTGGCAGCTCAGCGACACCGCGCGCGACTATGTGAAGAACGCCGGCCGCGAGGTGGACAACACCGAGCTGTGGGAGAAGGTGTTCGCCTCCTCGCCGCTGATCGACCTGGAGCGCACCCGTGCCGAAGGCGGCCAGCCGCTGCAGAAGATCTTCTTCAAGAACCCCTACGGTCTGCAGTACCGGGCCGATCACAAGGACTGGATCCCGTTCCGCCACGGGGCACTCGATCCGGCCTACCTCCAGGTCATCTGACGGCCTGTTCCGCCGACCGCCCCCGAGCCTGACGGGTCGGGAGCGCTGGGGCGAAGAGGAGCGAGCATGGCGCGGCTGGTGGCAGGGCAGGGCTTCGCCCTCGATCTGGATGAGGGCCGGCTGGCGAACGGCTTCGTCGCCGATGCCTTCACCACCGTGCCGGCCTCCCCCACCATCGCCCCCGGCATGGGCAGCCTGACCGTCGGCCGCACGGTCGCCGGCCGCGCGCACGCCACCGTGCTGGACTATGTGTCTACCAGCAGCGGGGTGGGGGCGGGCGTCCGTTTCACCGGGTTGAGCGACCGCGATGCGGGCGGCGCTCTGCGCTACCGGATCGAAGGGCTCGACGTCGCGCTGACGGGCGGGACGCTCGATCGGCTCGGCGCCCGCATCTTCCAGCAGATCGACGGCTTCGCCGGGGCCGACGCCAACGACAGCGTCTATCTCGGCGTGCCCGGCGGGCGCAGCTTCGACGGCGGCGGTGGCATCGACCGTGCCATCTACACCGCCGACCCGCGCCGCTATGTTTTGCGGGACGACACCTACCGCGCGGAGACGCCGGTGGTGGTGGCGCTCGACGGCAGCGGCCGGCGCTATGCCGTGGTGTCAAGCCGCACCGCCGATGTGCTGACCGATGTCGAGCTCGTCACCATCGACGGCCGCACCGCCGCCCCGGCGGCGCTCGCCTTCGACGCGCGCGGCTATCTGGCGGCTAACCGCGACCTCGCCGTCGCCTTCGGCAGCGATATGGTGACGGCGGCGCAGCATTACGCCTGGACGGGTCGGAACGAGGGGCGCAGTCTGGGTGGTTTCGACGCGTTGGGCTATCTGGGCGCCAATCCTGACGTGTTGGCGGCAATCGGTGTCGACGCCAACGCTGCCCTGCAGCATTATCTGTCCAGCGGTGCCCGCGAGGGACGCACGGCCGGCTTCGACCCTTACGGGTATCTTGCCTCCAACCCGGACGTGCTGGCGGCCTACGGCGTCGAGCCGGTGGCGGCCCTTATCCACTACGCGCAATCTGGCTTGCACGAGGGGCGGACGACAACCGGCTTCGATGCGCTGGGTTACATCGCCTCCTACCCTGACCTGATCGCCGCCTTTGGACTCGATCGGACGGCTGCGACACGCCACTATCTTGCCGGTGGCCGCCAGGAGGGGCGCGGTATGATCTTCGACGCGGCGGCCTATCTGGCGGCCAACGCGGACGTTGCGGTGGCCACCGGGGGCAATATCGCGGCAGCCGAAGCCCATTACATCACCACCGGTTGGCGCGAGGGCCGACCCTTGCGCCCTGGTGGGCGGGCGGCCTCTCACCTGTTGGCAGCGAACCTGCCGCCCCAAGCCGCTGCGGCCGTCGTGCTGACCGGTACAGCCGGCAATGACACGCTGAGCGGCACTGCAGCTTATGATGCGCTGGGCAACCCCCTATCGGACGCGGTGGATGGGCTGGGCGGCATCGACCGCTTCGTGCTGACCGGCGCGCTCGCCTCCTACGCGCTGGCCATCGATGCCAATGGCACTCTGGTGGTCAGCGGTCCCGACGGCACCGACGCGCTGACCGGTATCGAGATGCTGCAGGCCACCGATGGGATCTATCCGGTGGGGTTGCTGGTTGGCTTCTCCCAGCCGGCGCTGACCGGCCTGACCGTCTCGGCGTCGGCATCCTCCGGCAACGACTATCTGGTGGGCGGGCTGCGGGGCGACGCCATCGGCGGCGGGACGGGCAACGACACCATCGCCGGGCTGCTCGGCAACGACGCGTTGTTCGGCAACGGCGGCACCGACCTCCTGCTGGGCGGCGACGGGCTGGACTTGCTAGAGGGTGGGGCCGGCGCCGACCTGATGTTCGGCGGGGCGGGGGACGATGTGATGCGCGGCGACGTCATCGACGTCGTCGGCAACGACACCCTGCTGGGTGAGGATGGCAACGACTGGCTCGATGCCGGGGCCGGCAACGACTGGCTGGACGGCGGCGTCGGCACCGACACGCTCTATGGCGGGCTGGGGGCCGACGTGCTGCGCGGCGGCGGCGGCGACGACATCCTGTTCGGCGACGTCTATTCCGACCGCAGCACCGAGATCTCTGTAAATCCCCGCGACACCACCACCCTCTACGAGGACATTCTGCTGGGCGGTGCCGGCAACGACACGCTGGTCGGCGGCTATGGCGCCGACCTGGTGGACGGCGGGGCGGGGGCGGATGACTTCTCCATCCGCAACCTCAGCGAATCCAGCCTGACCGCCCCCGACCTCATCCTCAATTTCAACGGCGCAACCGTGGCGGAGGAGGCCCTGCAGGGGCTGGCGAGCTACGCCACCATCGGGGCCGAGGGCGACCGCATCAACCTGTCGGAGATTGATGCCATCACCGGCACCACCGACAACGACGCCTTCACCTTCGTCGGCACCGCCGGCTTCACCGCGGCCGGCCAACTGCGCTACCAGGCATCCGGCATGGTCACGCTGATCGAGGGCGACGTGAACGGCGATCACGCGGCCGACTTCCGCGTCCAGGTCAACATCGCCAACTACAGCTTCTCGGCCTTCGACTTCGTGCTGTAGGCGCGCGATGTCCACCTTGACGATGTTTACCCTGACCAGGACCGAACGGTTCGAGCAGGAGATCAAGAAAAGCCGCTTCCTGGCCCACGCCGCCCCGGCCGGCAGCGAGGATGAGGCGCGCCGCGTCATCGCCGCCAACAGCAGCCCGGATGCCGGCCACAATTGCTGGGCCTTCCGGATCGGCGACATCTACCGCTTCAGTGACGACGGCGAGCCCGGCGGGACGGCGGGGCGGCCGATCCTACAGGCGATCGAAGGGCAGGGCCTGGACCGCGTGGCGGTGGTGGTCAGCCGCTGGTTCGGCGGCATCCTGTTGGGCGCGGGCGGGCTGGTGCGCGCCTATGGCGGCACGGCGGCGAGCTGCCTGAAGGCGGCGGAGCGCGAGCCGATCGTCGACTATGCCATCCTGTCCATCGCCTGCGCCTTCGCCGAGGAGGCGCGGATCCGCTCCAGCCTCAGTTCCTTTCCCGGCACCCAGGTCGAGACCACAGGCTTCACCGCCGACGGCGTCCAGCTTCGCGTCACGCTGCCCCGCGACCGTGTGGAGGATTTCACCCGCATGGTCACCGACCTCTCCCGTGGACAGGCGGTGATCGGGCCTGTCGGGAAGCACGGAAAAGCGGAAGCCTGACTGTTTTCCATAAGGGAACTTATGCGTTTTTCATGACATAAAATCATGACTATTTATGGTGGCTTCGTGGTTTGGAAACTTGTCGCGGCACCCTCACGTCTGTAGGCCGACGGAGAAACCCGACGAGAAGACTACCCCTTTTTCGACCGATACAAAGTTTTAACTCCCATAGAGCAGGGATTTTGAGCAATCTCTGGTGAAGGTAGGGTTTCACCGAAATCACCGGGCGTTTTCGACCCATGATTCTTCCACTTTACTTGGAAGGATCTCCCGTTCTAGCCGGTGATACCCCGAATTATCGAATTGTTGGCGGCAATTCTCTCCTCACATTTGGATCAGTACGGCCGATTGGCCCAACAAATCATTGCTGGGGCGCGGTTGCGTGCCGGCAGCCGGCGGGAAAGGTTCCATCCCGGTGATGCCGCCCTGCCGTCGTCAAGGAGGACCATCTGTGCGCGACGTACTGATTGCGGACGCCGGCCTCGCGGAACTGGACCGGCTGCTCGACCGTTGCCGGCCGGACATTCGCGTCGTCCGGGTGGCGGCCGATGAGGATGGCGGGACGGCCCTGGCCGAGGCGCTCGCCGGGCGGCCTGCGGCCATCCATCTGCTGGCCCATGGCGAGCCGGGTGCGGTCCGCCTGGGTGCCCGTCCGCTCGACGTCGCGGCGCTTGAGGAGGCTGGGGCGTCTGCTGCAGAGGCGGACAGGCGTTCCTGGCCGCAGGCGCCGGACACGGAGATCCTGATCCATGCCTGCGACGTTGGGGCCGACGGCGGCCGCTTCGCCGCGGCGCTCGCCCGGGCGACCGGCGCGCGCGTCGCCGCCGCCAGCCATCCGGTCGGCCATCCGTCGCTGGGCGGTTCCTGGGAGCTCGACGTGACCACCGGACCGGTCACCGCCTCCCTGCCCTTCTCCGGCACCGGCGACTGGGTCCATCGGCTGGCCTACAGTGGCACGCCGACGGCGGGCAACGACACGCTGGTCGGCGACGACACCGGCAACACGATCAACGGGCTGGCCGGCAACGACAGCATCACCGGCGGCACCGGCAACGACAGCCTGGTCGGTGGAGACGGTGACGACACGCTGGTCGGCGGCGGCAACAGCGGCGTCGCGGCCGGCGACACCATGAACGGCGGGCTGGGCGCCGATCATTATGTCGGCGGCAGCGGCTTCAACATCGTCACCTACGAAGACGCCACCGCCGGCCTCACGCTGGACCTGACCAACGGCGCCAACAACACCGGCGAGGCGGCCGGCGATACCTTCGAAAACATCCAGCGCTGGATCGGTTCGGAATATGCCGACAGCCTGACGGCGGGCGACACCGCGGTGTGGTTCTGGGGCCATGGCGGCAACGACGTCGAGCATGGCGGGGCCGGCAACGACACGCTGGAGGCCGGCGACGGCAACGACAGCGTCTTCGGCGGCGGCGGCAACGACCTGATGTATGGCCGCGCCGACAATGACGAGCTGCATGGCGAACTCGGCGACGACACGGTGGCCGGCGGCGGCGGTGCCGACCTGATTTACGGCGATGCCGGGAACGACCTGCTGAAGGGCGACTGGGAGCGCGACACCGTCCACGGCGGCGACGGCGACGACACCATCCTGGCCGGCATCGTCACCGCCGGTAGCTACGCCCAGACCCAGGCCGATACGATCTTCGGCGAGGCCGGCAACGACCGCTACATCGTCGTCAGCCAGTATGACGCCGGCACCGTGAGCTTCGACGGCGGCACCGGCACCGACACGCTGGAGGTCCGCTCCGACGATCTGAGCAGCTACAACGGCTACGACCTGGAATATCACACCGCCGTCGCCTCGCCCACGATCGACCTGACGGGGATGACGCTGGCCGGGGTGGAGCGGCTGGAGCTGACCGGCGGCAACGACCATAACCTCACGCTGACCGGCGCGCAGGCCGCCGGCTTCAAGGTCATCGCCGGCAGCACGGCGTCCGACACCCTGCGCATCGCCGGCAGCGCCGACCTGTCGGCGGTGGCCCTGTCCGGCATCGAGGCGATCGACGTCACCGGCAGCGGCGCCACCCTGACGCTCGCCGCTTCGCAGCTGGCCGGGCTGGCGCTGACAGGCCATGGCAACGCGCTCGCGGTGGCGGCGTCCGGGGATGCGGCAACCATGGACCTGTCCGGCGGCACCGGCTTCGCACAGATCGGCCTGACCGGCACCGCCGGGGCCGATGACCTGACGGTCGGGGCCGGGACGACCGTCACCGGCAACGGCGGCGACGACGTCATCCGCATCGCCGCCGGGACCACCGGTGCGGTGACCGTCACCGATGCCGCCATCGGCGACCGTCTGGTGATGGAAGGCGTCGACCTCGCCGGCCTGCAGGTGGAGACGGCCACAGGATCCACCGTGCTGCGGGTTGGCAGCGGCTTGGCGGTGACCTTGACCGGCACCTTCGAGGCCAGCCAGTTCCGGGCCGGCAGCGGTGGCAGCGTCACCATCGTTGAGGCCAACCGTGCTCCGGTGGCGGAGCAGGACAGGACGGTGACGGCCCTGGCCGGCGGCACCGTCGCGCTCGGCATCGCCGCCCCGACCGACGCCGACGGTGATGCCCTGACTGTCACGGTCACAGGTCTGCCCTCCGGCGGCACCATCCGGCTGGCCGACGGCACCGCGGTGACCGCCGACCAGAGCCTGACCCTGGCACAGCTGGCCGCTCTGACCTTCACCCCGGCGGCTGGCGCGGCCGGCGACGCCGGAGTCTTTGCTTACATCGTTGGTGACGGGCGCGGCAGTAGCGACGGCCAGACCGTGGCGCTGCAGGTGAAGGCGGCTCCGCCGCCCGTCACCCCCTCCGATCAGGTGGTGGACCCAATCGTCAACACCGCCCCGATGGTCCAGGCTGACAAGACAATGATCGCCCAGGACCGGGTGGCGGTCTCGCTCGGCATCGCAGCACCCACCGATCCCGATGGTGACGTGCTGACGGTGACGGTGACTGGACTGCCCTCCGGTGGCACTGTGCGGCTGGCCGACGGCAGTGCCGTGGCGGTGAACCAGACCCTGTCGGCGACCGACCTACCAGTGCTGACCTTTCTGGCCGCCGATGGCCTGTCGGGCGATGCGGGGACCTTCGCCTACCGGGTCGAGGACGGCCATGGCGCCGCCGCTATCCAGAGCGTCGCCTTGCAGGTGGTGCCGTCGGCCGACCCTGCCTCCACGCCCCAGACGCAGTCCGCCGAAGGGTTGCCAGTCGGCTTTAACGCGCTGGCTTACATCGCCTCCTACCCGGACCTGATCGCCGCCTTTGGCACCAACACCGAGGCTGCGATCCAGCATTACCTGCTGGCAGGCCGTGCCGAGGGACGAACAGTCACTTTCGATCCGCTTGCCTATGTTGCTTCCTATCCTGACCTGATCCCAGCCTTCGGCGCCAACGCGGATGCCGCAACCTTGCATTACCTGCAAGCTGGTTATGCCGAGGGCCGGCAGCCCAATTTCAACGGCTTGGCCTACATCGCCTCCTATCCTGATCTTGCGGTCGCCTTTGGCACCAACGCAGAGGCGGGGACACGGCATTACATCGGGGCTGGTGCGGCCGAGGGGCGGACCGTCACCTTCGATGCTTATAACTACTTGGCCGCAAACCGGGATCTTGCTGTGGCCTTTGGCACCAATGCAGAGGCAGCGACACGGCATTACATTCAGGGTGGCATGTCGGAGGGGCGGCTGCCCCAGGGCTTTGATGCACTGCGCTACATTGCCAGCAACCCGGATCTGATTCAGGCGTTCGGCCCTGACGTTCAGGCGGCTGAACTCCATTACATTCTCGCCGGCTACACCGAGGGTCGCTCCTTGACGGCCTTTGACCCCGCCGCTTATCTGGCGAGCCATCCAGAGATTGCCGCCGAGTTTGGTTCTGACCCCGCTGCGGTTGAGCTCGCTTACATCAAGCGCAGCACATCCACTGCCATGGCGAGCTTGGATGCGGAGGCTCCTCTTGCGATTACCATGTTGGCGGCGGGGATGATCGGATCGCAGTCGTTGGGTATTGAGGGGCCTGCCGATCAGCAGGCGGAAGCAGGCACAATGCTGGCTGCGCTCGCCGGCGGGGATGGCAGCCTGTCCCATCGCCCCCGGACGGAGCTTTTGGCATGACGTAAGGCAAAGGTGAGATGATTGGACACGGCGCCGGAAGGTCTTCGGCGCCGTGCATTCATGAACAAGAACTGTTCCGCCGACTTCGCTGAACGGCCAAGCCGTTTCTCACGGCCCCTTCTTGGTCGTGGAGGCCAACACCACGTCGATCAGCAATCGGTGGCCGCGCTCCTTGTCAGGCGGCAGGGTGGACACAGCAAGCAGGCGCACCGTTCCGCCTTGTCCCTTGCCATCCCGGCTATCCTCATATGAAAGGAGCAGGCGGGTGCCCGTGCCGTAGCGTTCCGTGTTGTACCCAAGTACCGTTGCCGGCAGCCGGCCGGACTGGGTGGCCTGCCACAGTGTGCCGGGCAGAGTCACCTCCAGTCGGCCGTCAGACCGCCGTACCGGTGTTTCGAAGCGTGGCTCCCGGTCGAGGTCAAGCACCACACGAATTCCGTCTCTGCCATTGGCGCTGCGGATTCGCTCCACGCGACGCTGGAATGCGGGGGCTGCTGCCTGGAGTTTTGCTGACACCTCAAAAGCTGGCTTTGTTCCCGGCCGCAGAATCTCCAAATTCGGTTCTGCCCGGACCACCGGGGCAGCTTCGGCTGCGGTGTCTTGCAGCACAGGTTTTGTCGCCGGCACAGGTGCTGACGGTACGGTTGCAAGGGACACGGGAGGTGGTGGTGCGGCCTCTTCCTTGAAGCCACCGCGGCGACCCTCGTTGCGGCCTTGCTGGATGTAATGGGCGTAGCCGCTGGAAATCCTCTTATCGCGAACCGCGGCGGCAACGTCCGGGTTTGCAGCCAAATAGGCCCGCTCTTGCCATCCTAAACCCGGCGTGAGAACCGGGCTGTTTGGCTCGGGAACAGCCCGCCGCCAACTGGACAGCACCGACGGCATGGCTTCCGTCAGGCCAAGCCCGTCCGCCACCACAGACAGCCACAGGGGGGCCAGCAGCAAAAGCAAAAGGCGCAGAAGTTGGGAGGTCGGCAACAAGGCAGAGCGCGTCCGAGGGAGAAGGGAACGGCACTGGGCCGGCTGGCTGGCAGCGTCTTGCATGCCTACTCCCAAGGCGGCATCTGGTCCAGGAAAAGCTGCCCGCCTCCGCCTCCGCGATGTGGGGTACCCCATCGTTCGGGTGGCCGTTGAGCAGAGCGATGCACACCTTCGGTTGGCCGCAGCCGTTCGGCGCCACCCCTTAGAGTTTCGGAACCGGGAAGCCTTCATGGAACAGATGCGAGACGGATCGCCGGCCGATCCGGCGCGGGACCCCTCCTCCCCCCTCTCCTCCAAAGGGCAGCCTCAGGCCGAGGGATCCCAACCCGGCCCCAATCCTGGTCCAAGGCCCGGCCCGCCTCTCGACCCCGGTATCGCCGGGCTGGTGTCGGCGCTGCGCATGCTGGGCATCCCGGCCGATTACGACGGCGTCCGCCATGCCTGCGGCGGCGCAGCCCCCGACCTGACCGGTCTGGTCCGCCAAGCCCACCGGCTGGGCGCCAAGGCCCGCGTGGTGAAGACCAAATGGGAGCGGCTGGAGCGCACGCCGCTGCCCGCCCTGGTCCCCGGCCCCGACGGCGGCGTCCTGGTGCTGGCCAAGGCCGGCAACGGCCGTGTGCTGGTGCATGACGCCGCGACCAACCAGACCCGCATCCTCGACCGCGAAGGGTTCGAGCCGTTGTGGAGCGGCCGGCTGCTCTGCCTGGGGCGCAAGGGCACGATGGGCATGGGCCAGCCGCGCTTCGACGCCCGCTGGTTCGGGGCCGTCGCCTGGAAATACCGCGGCATCCTGGGCGAGGTGCTGCTCGCCTCCTTCTTCATCCAGCTGTTCGCCCTGGTGACGCCGCTGTTCTTCCAGGTGGTGGTCGACAAGGTGGTGGTGCACCGCAGCCTGGGCACGCTGGACGTGCTGATGGTCGGCATGCTGGCCGTCATCCTGTTCGAGGCGGTTCTGGGCGGCCTGCGCACCTACACCTTCGCCCACACCGCCAACCGGCTGGACGTGGAGCTGGGGGCCAAGCTGTACCAGCGGCTGCTGTCGCTCCCCATGGGCTATTTCGCGGCGCGCCGGGTCGGCGACAGCGTCGCCCGCGTGCGCGAGCTGGAGACGATCCGCAACTTCATGACCAGCTCCACCATCACGCTGGTGCTGGACCTGCTGTTCACCGTGGTCTTCCTCGGCGTGATGATGCTGTACAGCCCGATGCTGACGGCGATCGTCGCCGCCTCCTTCCCCATCTACGTCCTGATCAGCCTGGTGGCGACGCCGATCCTGCGCCGGCGGCTGGACGAGAAGTTCGCCCGCGGTGCCGAGAACCACAGCTTCCTGGTCGAGACGGTGTCGAGCATCGAGACGGTGAAGGCCATGGCGGTCGAGCCGCGCATGCAGCGCCGCTGGGAGGACCAGCTGTCCGGCTATGTCCGCGCCGGTTTCCGCGCCGGCAACCTGAACAACATCGCCAGCCAGTCGGTGCAGTTCGTCTCCAAGATCTCGACCATGCTGGTGCTGTGGCTGGGGGCGAAGCTGGTGATCGAGGGCAGCCTGACGGTGGGCGAGCTGGTGGCCTTCAACATGTTCGCCGGCCGCGTCGTCCAGCCGGTGCTGCGCATCGCCCAGCTGTGGCAGGATTTCCAGCAGGTGCGGCTGTCGATGCACCGCATCGGCGACATCCTGAACACCGCGCCCGAACCGCTGCAGAGCCCCGGCCGCGCCGCCATGCCGGCGATCAAGGGCGACCTGACCTTCGACCACGTCACCTTCCGCTACCGCCATGACGGGCCGGAGACGCTGAGCGACGTGTCGCTGCATGTCCCGGCGGGTCAGGTGGTCGGCATCGTCGGCACGTCCGGCTCGGGCAAGAGCACGCTGGCCAAGCTGCTGCAGCGCTTCCATGTGCCGGAGCGCGGGCGGGTGATGGTCGACGGCACCGATCTCTCCACCGCCGACGCGGTGTGGCTGCGTCGCCAGATCGGCGTGGTGCTGCAGGACAATGTCCTCTTCTCAGGCACCATCCGCGAGAACATCGCGCTGACCGACCCGACCATGGAGATGGGCCGCGTCGTCGCCGCGGCGAAGCTGGCCGGCGCCCATGACTTCGTCGTCGAGCTGCCCGACGGCTACGACACCGTGGTGGGGGAGCGCGGCGCCAGCCTGTCGGGCGGGCAGCGGCAGCGCATCGCCATCGCCCGCGCCCTGGTCACCAACCCGCGCATCCTGATCTTCGACGAGGCGACCAGCGCGCTCGACCATGAATCGGAGCGGATCATCCAGGCCAACATGCGCCGCATCTGCGCCGGCCGCACCGTGCTGATCATCGCCCACCGCCTGTCTACCGTCGCAGTCGCCGACCGCATCGTCACGGTGGAACGCGGCCGCATCGTTGAGGACGGCGCGCCCGACGAGCTTCTGCGCCGCGGCGGCCGCTACGCGACGCTGTTCCGGGGGCAGATGGGGCAGCTGTCGGGCGGGAATCCCCCGCCCCCGGACGGGCTGATCGAACAACGGGCCGCGGGCTGAGGGGGGATGAGCGCGATGAGCAAGACGAACGCCGCGGTGAAGACCACCCCCGCCGTCCCCGATCCCAATGGTTCCAATCCCGCCAACCCTGCCGGCGTCAAGCCGCCCGCCAATACGCCGGGCACCCCCGGCGAGCCGCGCCCGCCGACCCGGCCGCAAAAGCGGCGACGCGACGAGATGGACTTCCTGCCTGACGCGCTGGAGATCCTGGAGCGGCCGCCGTCGCCCACCGCGCGGACCTTCACCGCCGTCATCATGCTGGCCTTCACCGCCGCCTGCGCCTGGGCGTGGTTCGGCCATGTCGACGTGGTGGCCGTGGCCCAAGGCCGGGTGGTGCCGAGCGGCCGGACCAAGACCGTCCAGCCGATGCAGACCGGCGTCGTCCGCACCATCGCCGTCGAGGACGGCCAGCTGGTCAGGGCTGGTCAGACGCTGATCGAACTGGACCCGACCGGGGCCACGGCCGACCGCGACCGCATCCGCTCCGACCTGTCTGCCGCAAGGGCGGAGGTGGCGCGGCTGCGAGCGGCGCTGGAGGTGGTGAACGGCAACCCCAACGCCGTCTTCGCCGCTCCCGCCGGCCTGTCGGCCGAGCTGGCGCGGATGCAGGGCCAGTTGCTGGCCAGCCAGATCGCCGAGCAGCGCGCCAAGCTGGCCGCGCTGGACCGCGAGCAGGCGCGGCGCGAGGCCGACCGCGCCACCGTGGTGCAGACCATCGCCAAGCTGAACGCCACCCTGCCGCTGATCCGCGAACGGGCCGACGCCCTGTTCGACCTGTCGAAGCGCGGCACCTCGTCCCGCTTCCAGTATCTCCAGCTTCAGCAGGATTTGGTCGGGCAGGAGCAGGAGCTTCTGGTCCAGAAGATCAAGCTGACGGAGGCCGACGCCTCCATCGCCGCCACCGCCGAACAGCGCCGCCAGACCGAGGCCGAATTCCGCCGCCAGCTCTACACCGGACTGGCCGAGGCCGAGCGCAAGGCCGCCTCGCTGGATCAGGAGTTGGCCAAGGCCGACCAGCAGGTGGACCTCTTGCGGCTGACCGCGCCGGTGGACGGCTATGTCCAGCAGCTGGCGGTGCACACGGTGGGGGGCGTGGTGACCACCGCCCAGCCGCTGATGGTCATCGTGCCGGAGGACAGCCGGCTGGAGGTGGAGGCCTTCATCCCCAACAAGGACATCGGCTTCGTCCAGACCGGTCAGGTGGCGGAGGTGAAGGTGGAGGCCTTCTCCTTCACCAAATACGGCCTGATCCCCGGCCGCGTCGCCTCGTTGTCCGGCGACGCCGTGCAACAGCAGCAGCAGGCCGACAGGGGGACGGAGAAGAGTGGCGCCAAGGCGCCGGAGGCGGGAGCGGTCTATGCCGCCCGCATCGCGCTGGACCGCGACACGCTGGAGGTCGACGGCAAGGAGACGCGGCTGCAGCCGGGCATGACGGTGACCGCCGAGGTCAAGACCGGCCGCCGCCGCATCGCCGACTACCTGCTCTCCCCCCTCTCGCGCAGCGCCCAGGAAGCCATGCACGAGCGATAGGAGTTCCCCTCTCCAGGGATTCTCCCTCTCCCCGCTTTCGGCGGAGCTTTGGTCCGCCTGTCGCGTCAGCGCAAACGAAGTTTGCGTGTGAGCGGGGGAGAGGGGATCTCTAGATTACGCTGCCAGATCATGCGCGTCGTACCAAGCGTGCAGGCCGTGGGCGGCGTCCTCGAAGCCGGAAACCGTCTCCGGCATCCAGGCGGCCATGGGGTCGGCGATCCCGTGCGACGCCGCATTGGCCGTCACCGCGTGGCCCAGCAGGTCACCGGCCTGCAGATCGGCGACCTGAGCCTGCGCGCCGAACAGGCTCTTGTCGGCGGCGACGACCAGCGTGCCGTTCCACCACATCCCGCTCTGGCCCTTGACCACGTCGCGCCCGTCGAGCGCGCCCTTGTCGTAGGTCACCGCGGCGTCGCTGGCGGCATAGGTGTGGCCGTTCACGCTGACGCTGTTGACGAACAGGTTGCGGTCCTGGCCGCCGGCGAAGCCGTCGTTGTCGTACTGGACCTGCACCTTGTGGGCGCTGTCGGCCGACACGCTGGTGGTGAAGGCGTAGGTTTTCGCGGCGCTGCCGACGGTGGCGCTGCCGACGGCCTGGCCGTCGACCAGCAGGGTGAAGTGGGCGTTGACCCCGGCGGCGGCCGTGCCTTTGGCGTTGACCAGGATGGTGGCGGCGGCGGTCGCGGGTGCGCCCGTTCCGGTGTCGGGCGTCTCCGGCGCGCCGTAGAGTTGGCCGATCTTCGCCAGCAGCGTCTGGGTGTTCAGGTCGGTGTAGCCGGTGGCGCCGACCGGCGTCCCGGTCTGCTTCGCCAGCGACAGAAACTCGTCCTGGGTTAGGGCGCTGCCGCGCAGCGCCAGGGCCTCCTGCTGGGCGAGCGCCACCGCGGCGGTCACCGTCGGCGCCGCGAAGGAGGAGCCGTTGGCCGTCACCGTCCGGCCCGCCAGATCGGTCAGCCGGATGTCGGTGCCGTCGGCGCAGAGGTCGGTGATGCCCGGATTGCGCTGGGCCCAGCCCGGCAGCGCCCCGTCGCCGGTGGAGGCTGTGACGCAGATCGTGTTGTGGTCGGCGGCGAAATAGGAGACGTCGGTCGCCGTCCCGTTCTGCCCGGCATTGCCCGCGGCGGCCGACACCAGCACCCGCTTGGCGGCAAGGCTCGCCAGCTCGTCCGACAGGATGGTCGTGGTCTCCGACGAGGCGGAGCCGCCGGCCAGCGACAGGTTGACGCCGACGACGTTGTAGTCCGACGCGTGGGCGACGACCCACTGCAGCGCCTGCTCGATCGCCGCCCCCGACGCGGTGGTGGAGCCGTCCGGCATCACCTTCAGCGCGATGATGCCGATGTCCGGCGCCTGCGACAGGATGCGGGAGGTCACCAGGGCGCCGTGGGTGTCGGCGTTGGGGTTGCGTGCATCGCCGTCATTGTCGGCGTAGTCGTGCTGGTAGACCACGGAGGCGGCAGGCTCCCAGGTCGGCGACCAGCCGCTGTCGATGACGACGACCGTCTTGCCGCTGCCGGTGTGGGTGCTGTTCGCCATGCTGTCGGTCCCCGCTGTGTGCCGTCGATGAAAAGCGGGGCGGAGTATGAGGGCGGACGGTGTGGCCTTCGGATGATAAGGACGGGGCGGATTATGGGCGCGGGAAAGCCGTCCCCGCCGCCTCCACTCCGTTGACTTTGTCGGACGAGTGTCCTACACATTTCTAGGTCATCTGACCTAGAAAGTCGCGCCGCTTTCATGCCCGTGCCTGTTCGAAGCAGAACGCGCATGGCACTCGGGTGCGGGATGAAAAACCGATGAGCGCAGAAAGCACACGCCAGCAGATCATCGAGGCTGCCGACCGGCTCTTCTATGAGCAGGGATTCGAAGCCACGTCCTTCGCCGACATCGCCGCGGCCGTGCAGCTTTCCCGTGGGAATTTCTATTATCACTTCAAGACGAAGGACGACATTCTCCAGGCGGTGATCGCCTTGCGTCTCACCAACACCGGCAGGATGCTGGAAGCCTGGGAGGCCGGAGCGGACGATCCGGCGGAGCGCATCCGCAGCTTCATCCATATCCTCATCATGAACCAGGCGAAGATCATGCTCTACGGCTGCCCGGTCGGCACGCTTTGCAATGAGCTTTCCAAACTCGATCACGCCGCCAAAGAGGATGCGACCAAACTCTTCACTCTGTTCCGCGGCTGGCTGGCCCGCCAGTTCGCGGCACTTGGACGCGAAGCCGACGCCGATGCGCTCGCCATGCATGTTCTGATGCGAAGCCAGGGCGTTGCGACGCTGGCGACGGCCTTCCACGACGATGTCTTCATCCAGCGCGAGGTCGAGGACATGTGCGCCTGGCTGGAGGCGCAGCGTCCCGGCGCAAGCCGCCTCCAACCTGTTTCCGTCCCGCAATCCTAGAAGGAGCCCTTTGGCATGTTCGTCGTCACGCTCAGGTTTTCCGCGAACAGGGCGGAGGCCGCCAAGTATATGGATGGGCACAACGCCTGGATCCGGCGTGGGTTCGGGGATGGCGTCTTCCTGCTGACCGGCAGCCTTCCCGGCGGTGCCGGCGGTGCCGTTCTCGCCCATAACATATCGCGCGACGATTTGGACGCGCGTCTGCGGGAGGACCCCTTCGTGGCGGAGAAGGTCGTCGACGCCGAAATCCTCGAAATCACCCCGGGTCGCGTCGACGACCGTCTGGCGTTTCTGCAGGCTTGATCGATGAGCGCGACGATTCCCGGACCGGACGGAAGACCGCGGTGCCGTTGGTGCGCGGCGGCACCCGAGTTCTTCGCCTATCACGATTCCAAATGGGGGTTTCCGGTCGGAGACGACCGCCGCCTGTTCGAAAAGCTGTGCCTGGAAGGCTTCCAGTCGGGCTTGAGCTGGCGCACCATCCTTGCCAAGCGGGAGAATTTCCGCGCTGCGTTCGAAGGGTTCGACTTCGAGCGGATCGCCGCCTTCACGCAGGCCGACGTCGAACGACTGATGACGAATGAGGGCATCGTCCGTCATCGCGGCAAGATCGAAGCGGTCATCAACAACGCCCGGCGCGCGCGGGAGATGGTGGAGCGGGAAGGATCGCTGGCGGCCTATGTCTGGCGTTTCGAGCCATCACCTGACGAATGCGGGCCGCCGCAGACGGCCTCCACCTCCCAGGCGTCGATTGCCCTGTCGAAGGACTTGAAGAAGCGCAGCTGGTCCTTCGTCGGCCCGACGACGGTCTATTCCTTCATGCAGGCGATGGGGCTCATCAACGATCATGTTGAAGACTGTGCGATCCATGGCGAGGTGGAACGGGCCAGGGCCCACTTTCAGCGGCCATGTACCGTCACGGTCTGAGTCCCGCCCCTTATGCGCCGTCGCATAAGGGTGGGCTTGGTCCTCTGCCCTCGATGCCCCACCTGTTGGTGAAGGCCGGGCAAGAGGGAGGATCGCCGTGCGAGGGGGCTGGATGAGGGGGCCGGTCTATTATCGCTGGGGGTTCGCCGCCCTGCTGTTCCTGCCGACCGCGGCATCCGCCCAGCCGCCTGCCGGCCAATTGCCCGCCGGTCAATTGCCCAGTGGAGCGCCCAGGCTGGAACTCCCGGTGCGCTGCCGGATCGGGACGGACTGCTTCGTCCAGAACTATGTCGACGCCGATCCGGGGCCGGGGATGCGGGACTTCGCCTGCGGGCGGCTGACCTATGACGGGCACAAGGGGACCGATTTCCGCCTGCCCGACCTGGAGGCGATGCGGCGCGGGGCGGTGGTGGCGGCGGCGGCTTCCGGCACGGTCGCCCGCGTGCGCGACGGCATGGAGGATGTCAGCATCCGGCAGAGCGGCGGCTCCCCCGCAGGGCGGGAGGCCGGCAACGCGGTGGTGGTCGACCATGGCAACGGCTGGGAAACCCAGTACAGCCACCTGAAGCGCGGCAGCATCGCGGTCAGGCCGGGCGACCGGGTGGAGGCCGGCACGCCGCTGGGCCAGATCGGTCTGTCCGGCAACACCGAGTTCCCCCATGTCGATTTCGGCATCCGCCATGACGGACGCACACTCGATCCCTATACGGGCAAGGAGGCCGGCAGCGGCGATGCACCGTCCTGCGCCGCCGGGACGGGCAACGCGCTGCTCCTCCCGGACACGCTGTGGAGCGACGATGCGCGCCGGACGCTGGCCTACCGGCCGAGCGCCCTGCTCGGCGCCGGTCTGGCGCCCGAGCTGCCGAAGGAGGCAGTCGCGCGCAATGGCGGTTATGGCGGCAGGCCCCTGCCGGCCGGCACGCCGACGCTGGGCGTCTGGGCGGAGCTGATGGGCGGGCGGCAGGGCGACCAGGTGACGCTGGAGGTGACCGGCCCCGACGGCCGCCGCCTGCTCCGCAGCGAAGGGGCGGTGCCGCGCCCGCTGGCCGTGCTGTTCTTCGGCACCGAGGTGAAGAAGCCCGCCCCCGGTCCCTGGACGCCCGGCCCCTACCGGGTGACGGTGACGCTCCGCCATGGCGACGAAACGGTGCTGCGGGAGGAACGGCGGGTGGAGGTGCGCTGAATGGGGGTTGAGCCGGATTCTGCCAAGACAACGGGAAGGGTGTTGCAAGTGACAACTGCCTGCCGCTCAACATTTGTCACGAGATGAACACGGGATCCCTGCGCGAAAGTGTACATCCGAAAGGATGAGAATACCTCCTTATTAAGGGTTTTCGCCGTGAGATTGCCCGGTATCGGCAAGGCAATCCGGCAATGACAGACACGCAGCAGGCTTTCTACGTCGCGACCAACGGCAACGATTCCTGGTCGGGGCGTTTGGCGGCACCCAATGCCGACGGCACCGACGGCCCCTTCGCCACGCTGGAACGCGCGCAGGGTGCGATGCGGGCGAGCGGGACCCGCGACACCTATGTCCGCGGCGGGACCTATGCGATGGCGCGCACGGTGACGCTGACCGGAGCCGACAACGGCGTCCGCATCATGGCCTATCCGGGCGAGACGCCGGTCTTCAGCGGTGGCGAGCGGGTCGGCGGCTTCACCGCCATCGGCGGCGGGCTCTATGCCGCAGCGACCTCCGTCACCGGCCTCGACCTTTCCATCGGCGGGGTGCGGCAGAAGGTGGCGCAGACCGGCGACTGGAACGCCGGCGATCCCCGCTCCGGCTGGTCGGTCCTGGAGGCGGCTTCCGGCGGCGCCAGCAGGACCAGTCTGCGCGTCGGGGCCGGCGACGGGGCGATGGCGGCGGTGCTGGCCGCCGGGGTCCAGCCCGGCACGATGGTCCAGACCTTCGACACCGAGCGGCTGTCCGACAACATCCTCAGCGTCGCCTCCACCGATGCCGGCAGCCGGACCATCAATTTTACCCAGAGCGCGAAATACGCCCTGCGCAGCGGCGGCACCTACCGCCTGCTGAACGATGACGCCTTCATCCGCGATGCCGGCGAGTTCGCCTGGCAGGCCGAGACCGGCCGGCTGGTGGTGAAGCCGCAGGACCCCGGCGCGCTGCTGGCCCAGGGGGCGGTGGTGGCGCGGCTGGGCACACTGCTGTCGCTGAACGGGGCGAACGGTGTCACCCTGCAGGGGCTGACCTTCGCCGACACCGCCTGGGACGGTTCGGCCCTGACGCTGACCAATTCGTCCAGCAACAGCATCGCCGGCAACCGCTTCGTCAATGCCGGCACCGGGATGACGCTGACCGGCTCGTCCGGCAACGCGATCGAGGCCAACCGGATGGAGCATCTGGGGGCCGGCGGCATCAAGCTCGCCTACGGCAGCAACGGCAACCGCATCAGCGCCAACAGCATCGACGGCATCGGCGAGGTGCTGAAGGACGTCGCCGGCATCCAGCTCTACGGCACCAGCGGGACGCTGATCTCCGGCAACGACATCCGCAACAGCACGCGCTACGGCATCTCGATCAAGAACTGGGACGGCGCCACCGTCAACACCGACGCGGTGGTGGAATACAACCGCATCTACAACACGATGACCGAGACCGCCGACGGCGGCGCTATCGAGATGCTGGGCCGGTCCAACGTCGACACCCGCACGATCATCCGCGGCAACGACATCCGCGGCGTCGGCGGGCTGGCGACCGACGGGTCGGGCTGGCTCGACCGCCACAAGAGCTTCGGCATCTATCTGGACGACATGGCCAACGGCGTCACCGTCCAAGATAACTTCATCCAGAACACCGGCTGGGCCAGCGTCTTCATCCATGGCGGCGATTCCAACAGCGTTACCAACAACTTCGCCGTTCTGTCGAACTCGCGCGAGCGCTTCATCCGGCTGGAATGGGTGCCGAGCGCCGGCAACATCGGCCTGCTCGCCAACAACAGCGTCACCGGCAACGTCATCTCCTCCTCCACCGGCGTGGATTACTGGGAGTTCTGGACCCCCGGCGCCTATACCGTCACCGGCAACCTGCTGCAGGGGACGCGCGGGCTGAGCGGCGGTGACAGGGTGTCGTCCGGCCTGTTCGTCAACCCGTCGACCGGCGACTTCCGGCTCGGCAGCGGCGCCGCAGCGGGGCTCGGCATCCGTGACCTGGATTGGGCGCGGATGGGCAGCGCGCCGCTGACGGTGCCGGGGATCCCCACCCCCGGTGCGGGCGGCGGGTCGGGTGGCGGATCCGGAGGCGGTGGCTCCCCGGTGACCGGCACGGGCGGCGCGCCCGCCGCGGCCGGGCCGGCCTTCTCGCCGCTGGCCTACATCGCCTCCTACACCGACCTGTCGGCCGCTTTCGGCACCGACGCCGCGGCCGGCGCCGCCCACTACATCGCCAGCGGCAGGGCGGAGGGGCGGACGGTCAGCTTCGATCCGCTGGCCTACATCGCCTCCTACGGCGACCTCACCAACGCCTTCGGGCTCAACGGCGATGCCGGCGCCGCCCACTACATCGCCAGTGGCAGGACGGAGGGGCGGGCGGTCAGCTTCGATCCGCTGGCCTACATCGCCTCCTACGGCGACCTCGCCAACGCCTTCGGGCTCAACAGCGATGCCGGCGCCGCCCACTACATCGCCAGTGGCAGGACGGAGGGGCGGGCGGTCAGCTTCGATCCGCTGGCCTACATTGCCTCCTATGACGACCTCGCTACCGCCTTCGGCACCGACCGCAGGAGTGCCGGGAGCCACTACATCGCCAACGGTCGGAACGAGGGGCGGACGGTCACCTTCAATCCGCTCGCCTATCTGGCGGCCAATCCGGATATCGCCGCCGCCTTCGGCACCGATGCCACCCAGGCCGAGCTGCATTACCTGATCTCAGGCCGGACGGAGGGGCGGACGACCGGCTTCAACGCGTCGGCCTATCTGGCGGCCAACGCCGACGTCGCCGCGGCCACCGGCGGCGACCTGACGGCGGCGATGCACCATTACATTGTCTTCGGCCGGCAGGAGGGCCGGGCGCTGAGCCCCGCCCCCAACGCCCGCGCGGCCGGTCTGCTGCCGGAAGGCGCCATGCTGGCAGCATCCGGGATGGGGTGAGGCGCCTGTCTTCTCCCCTGCCCCTCTCCCGCCTGATTGGGTGACAAGCCGGGCGTGAGCCGTTAAAACGGCCCGTTCGGCGCCGCTGTCTCGCGGCACCCGGATTTCCATGCGGGGATGATGGCTCAGGCTCTTCTCGACACCCCCCTTGCCCAGCGGGCCGAGCCCGGCCCGTTGGGAGCGGACCCGTTGGGAACCGGTCCGTTGGGAAATGGCCCAGGCAAGCCGGGGCGGCGGTGGCCACTGCTGGTCAAGCTGGCGGTGACGGTCGTGATCCTGGGCGCGCTCGCCGCCGGGGCCGACTGGCAGGGCATCGTCGCGCGCCTGTCGGCCGCCGACCCGCTGCTGTTCGCCGCCGGCTTCGCCGCGAAGGCGCTGACCCTGCTCTTCGCCTCGCAGCGGTGGCGGGCGGTCGGCCGGGCCGCCGGCTTCCGGCTGACCCGCTGGACCGCCTTCCGCCTGCAGATGGCCAGCGGCTTCCTCGGCCAGATCCTGCCGGGATCGGTCGGGGCCGATTTGCTGCGCGGCTGGTTCACCTGGCGGCTCGGCCACCCGGCCGGTCCGGTGATGCTGGCGCTGCTGGTCGACCGGCTGATGGCGCTGCTGGGCGTGGTGCTGATCGGGCTGGTCGGGCTGCCGCATCTGGCTGCGGTGGCGCCGCCCGCCGTCGCCGGCACTGTGCTGGCCGGCGCGCTGGTCCTGGCTGTGGCCATGGGGCTGCTGCTGCTGGCCGGCCGCATCCCACGCGAGCGGTTGCCGATCCCGAAGCGGCTGCGCGACGGGGCGCCGGTGCGGACCGCCTGGGGGGCGGTGGCGCAGCTGCGCGCCATGGCCGGCAACCCCGCCGCCTGGGCGGCGCTGGGCCACGGCATCGGCGTCCATCTCGCCACCATCACCGCCACCATCCTGTTCGCCCGCTCCGTCGGCCTGCCGCTCGGCTGGCTGGACGGGCTGGCCATCGTGCCGGCCGCCATCGTCGCCGCAGCATTGCCCGTCTCGCTCGGCGGCTGGGGCGTGCGCGAGGGGGCGATGGTCGCCGGCTTCGCGCTGCTCGGCTTCGACGCCGGCGCGGCGCTTTTGGTCTCGCTGCTGATCGGGCTGTCGATCGCCGTTCTGTCGCTGCCCGGCGGCCTGTTCTGGCTGCTGCTGCGCAACGAAACCGCCTCCCGGCCCGATCCTGTTCAGCCGGGCATCGCAGTGCCCGCTGCCCTTTCCACGGATTCCACCCGATGACCGACCAGCCCCTTCCGACGCTCGACCGGACCGCTGCCCCGGAGGCCGCCGCCCTGGAACCCGCCGCCGCGACGCGTCCCCTCTCCCCGCGCCAGCAGCGCATCCGCGGGCTGTTCGACGCCATGGCCCCTTTGCGCGACCGCTGGGCCGAGCGCAACAGCGCCTTCCATGAGGCCGATCGCGCCTATCTGCGCTTCCTGATCCCGGAAGGGGCGACGGTGCTGGAGATCGGCTGCGGCGTCGGCGACACGCTGGCGGCGCTCAAGCCGTCGCGCGGCGTCGGCATCGACCTCAGCCCGGCGACCATCGCGGTGGCGAAGGCCCGCCACCCGGAGCTGGAGCTGATCGCCGCCGACGCCGAGAACCCGGCGACCATCGACGCCATTGAAGGGCCGTTCAGCCACATCCTGCTGTCGGGCACCATCGGCTTCCTCGACGACATCGAGGAGACGCTGCGTCTGCTGCGCCGGGTCGCCAATCCTAAGACCCGCATCATCGTCAGCTATCACTCCCGCATCTGGGAGCCGATCCTGTGGGCGGCGGAGAGGCTGGGGATGCGCATGCCCCAGGGCCAGCAGAACTGGCTGTCGACCAGCGACATCGTCAACCTGCTCGATCTGGCCGGCTGGGAGCCGGTGCGCCGCGAATGGCGCCAGCTGATCCCGAAGCGGCTGCTCGGGCTGGGCACGCTGGTCAACCGCTACGTGGCACCCCTGCCCGGCATCCGCCGGCTGTGCGTGCGCAACTATGTCGTCGCCCGGCCGCAGCCCACCGTCGAGGCGGTGACGGTCGACGGCAAGCCGGCCTCGGTCACCGTCCTGATCCCCTGCCGCAACGAGCGCGGCAACATCGAGAACGCCATCCGCCGCCTGCCCCGCTTCGCCCCCGACATCGAGGTGATCTATGTCGAGGGCAACAGCCAGGACAACACCTTTGATGAATGCCTGCGCGTGCGCGACGCCTATCCCGACTGGGACATCAAGGTGATGAAGCAGCCCGGCAAGGGCAAGGGCGACGCGGTGCGCGCCGGCTTCAATGTGGCGCGCGGCGACATCCTGATCATCCTGGACGCCGACCTGACGGTGCCGCCGGAGACGATGGGGAAATTCTACCAGGCGATGGTGTCGGGGCGCGGCGAGTTCGTGAACGGCACCCGGCTGGTCTATCCGATGGCGCCGGAGGCGATGCGCTTCCTGAACTTCCTGGCCAACCGGGCCTTCGCGCGCATCTTCTCCTTCCTGCTGAACCAGCGTTTCACCGACACGCTGTGCGGCACCAAGGTGCTGTGGCGCAAGGATTACGAGACCATCGTCGCCAACCGCCACTACTTCGGCGATTTCGACCCCTTCGGCGACTTCGACCTGATCTTCGGCGCCGCCAAGCAGAACCTGAAGATCGTCGAGGTGCCGGTGCGCTACGCCGACCGCAGCTATGGCGAGACACAGATCTCCCGCTTCACCCATGGCTGGCTGCTGGCCCGCATGGTGGTCTTCGCCTGGAAGAAGCTGAAGGCGTTCTGAGCCTTCAGCGCATCGTCGCCCTACCGTACCGTCGACAGGGCGATCTCGAAGGCCCGCCGGTTGATCGCCCAGGCCTCGAAGGCGGTGTCCTCGTCGGGGGAGAGCAGGATCAGGCAGATCGGCAGGCTGTGCGCATCCGCCCCCCCGGTCTCGGTGAGCGCAATGCGGGCCGCGAGGATGGTCATGGAGGTCCCGCTCCGGCGGGACTTGCGGCGGTGGAGGAGGAGGCTGCGCTCCGCCGTCCGCTCCTCGGCGACGCGCTCGGCATCGGCGGACAGGGTGAAGCCCTGGTTGGCCAGCTTGGCCAGCGTGGTCCGCTCGATCTCCGCGGCGGCGGCGAGGGCGGCGGCGGCGGTCCCCTCCGCGGCGCCGAGCACCGCGATCAGGCTGCCGCGGCCGGTGGAGCCGTCCGGCCCGACATGGTCCAGCACCAGGGAGGCGCCGTCCGGCGGGGCGTCGTCGCCCGGCGTCTCCCGCCACAGGCCGGAGGCGAGGAAGCGGACGGCGTGCGCCCCCTTCAGCTCCGTCCACTCGAACCCTTCGGCGAAGGTCTGGCCGGTCGGCTCGGCCAGCCGGAAGCGCATGGCGGCAAGCAGGACGATCTCCTGCATCACCCGGTGGTCGGCCTGCCCGCCCCGCGACGGTCCCCCCTGCATCATGCGCCCGTCGATCAGGAACAGCAGGTCGCCGTCCTTCACCGTCAGCAGCCGGTGCAGGCGCAAGCCGCCGTCATGGCGGCCGGCGGCGAGCGCGTCGCCCATCATGCCGGTCGGCGCGGGCGCCTGGCAGAAATCCAGCTCGCGGTAGCCCTGCGAGCGCATCCAGGCGCGCAGCCAGTCCGCCCCATGCATCTCGCGCGGCAGGAAGGCGGCCCAAACCACCAGTTCAACCCCCTCCGCCGCCCCCGGCGCATCCGGCTCGCCCGGATGAAAGCGGGCCAGCGGGACGAGGGGCGCCTCCGGACCGGGCGCGGCGGTGGCCGTGCGTTCCACCGCCCAGCCCCGCGGCAAGGCGATGGAGAAGCCGGTTCCCGGCGGCAGGCCGTCGCGGACCAGGACGTCCAGATAGGTGGCTTCGATCACCGGGCGCGGCGACAGCGGCGCTGTCAGCAGGGTCGGCAGTCTGGGGTCCATGGTCTACTCTTCCTTCGCGAGGGCCGCCGGGCTCATGGTCCGGCGCTCCGTTCCCGGCCGGTGTAGCGGGGGCCGATGCTGAGGTCCACATCGGCCTTCAAGCCCAGGAAGGCCGCGGCCTCGCCCCCCGCCCCCATATGGTAGCGGCCGCTTTCCAGATCCTTGAAGGCATAGGCGGCTGCCCCGGCTCCGACCGAGCCGGCGGACGCGCCGCCCTTGCCGCGCAGGCTGAGGGTGTAGTCGGTGAAGGGGATCGGGATGTTGATCTCGCCCTTCAGGTCGCCCGATGCCGCCGCCGCACCGGCCTTGGCGCCCAGCGCGACGCCGGCCCGCCGCCCGTCGGAGCCGATCAGCCCGTCCACCTTGGCTTCGGCCTGCATCAGCGAATATTCGCCGCCGCCCTCGGCCCAGGGGTTGTTCTGGTCGGTGCCGGCGAACAGCGTGCCTTCCTGCGCGACCATCACCGCCTTGGCCGAGGCGGTCCCGCCGGCGCCATGGACGATGCCGCCGGCGGCCTTGGCCTCGGCGGTCAGGAGCTCCATCTTGTGGGAGCCGCCGACATAGCGATTCCCCAGATGGCCGGCATGCTCCATCTTCACCATGCCGACGCCGACCTCGCCCTTGGCCTGCCCCAGCAGGCCCTGGCGCTTCGCCTCGCCGTCGGCCATGGCGTAGAGGGCGCTGACATTGTCGTCGCCGCCCGCCCGCTTCAGGAAGAGCGGCTTCTTCGGGCAGGGGGCGACCGGCGCGCCGGGCGGCGCAGGCGCCGCCGTCTGCGCCGCCGCCTGCCCGGCGCGGGCCGCGGCGGGGGCTGCCGGCGGGGCCGGGGGGGGCGCCACGACCAGCCGCTGGCCCGATGCGATCATGTTGGGGTTGGAGATGCCGTTCAGCCGCTGCAGCTCGGCCACGGTGGTGCCGTTGCGCCGGGCGATAGCCGACAGCGTCTCGCCGCGCTGGACGGTATGGACGGTCATCGTGCGCCCCCCGCCGTGCGAGGGGCCGCAGTCAGGGCGGCGGTGATCTGGTCGAGCCGCGCGTCGGCGCCGCCCGGCCCGTCCAGCAGGGCGCCGAGCCAGGCGAACTCCTCCCGTCGGGCATGGTCCGCCGGGAAGGCCGCCAGGATGTGGACGTAGCGGGTGATCTGCCGCTCGGTCTCCATGCCGTGGGCGGGAGCGGCGGCGAGCGCCGCCTCGATCCGGGCGGCGACCTCGTCGGCCGGGATATCGGGGGCTTCCCGCGCCATCATCGCCGCGGCGGCAGTGCGCAGGCGGTCATGGAAGGCGTCGGCGCGCGCGGCGTGGAGTTGGCCCTGCTGCCGGTCGGAGATGCGCAGCATGGCTCAGCGCTCCCCCGGCCACAGGATGCCGGTCCAGACCAGCAGCGCGGCGACGCCGCCGGCGATCAGGAACAGCGCCATCAGCGTGAAGCCGGCGGTCTGCGCCTGATCCAGCGCGCGGTCGCGCAGGATGGCGTCGGCGATGGCGCCCTTGGCCTCGATCCGGGTGAAGAGGGCACGCAGGCGGCCGACAAAGCCGGTGACGAGCGCCGGGGCCGCGAGGCCGAGCATGCCGCCGCCCAGCCCGACGAACAGCGTCTTGTAGGCCCTTGCGGCGAGATCGCGGTTGCCACCGAACAGCGGCAAGGTGCGCTCTCCCAGGATGGAAAGGCCGATCAGGGTCAGGAGGACGAGAAACGCCGCGAGGAGCAGGCGTCCTTCGGTGGAGGACGGAAGCGGATCCATAACCCTTTGGCCGGTCGGGGTGAAAACGGGCAAGCGGGAGCTTCACCTGGAATTAGCGTGGAAGCCCCCGGCATTCAGGCCGGGGAGGAAACGCTGCTCCCTCGTCATAATAGCTGTTGATCCCACTACGGCAACGTCTACGTTATGCATGATGGAGACGTGCAATACTGTCCGGCTCGACGCAACCAGACACTCGAAGCACGAGCTTCGGGTTATGGGTGACCGCGTTTCCAGGCTGTGGAACAGCGCCAATTACCTTTGCCGCCAGCACTTCCTTGAGAACAAGGGTGTGCCGCGCGGTGGTAAGTTGGAGGCGTTGGTCAAGGGCACGTCCGAGTACCGCCAGTTGCCCTCTGATGTTGCCCAGGAGATCCTGAAAAAGCTCTCCGAGGCATGGACGTCCTACTTCGAACTCCGCAAAAGGTGGGTCACCGATCCGGCCGGTTGCCAAAAACCGGGCCTGCCCAAGTACCGCAAGGACAAGAAAACGGGCGAGCGTCCGTTTGACCTGATCCCCATTAAGCATCCCCGCTCCTACGCTTTGGATTCCAAAGACGCGCATGTCGTCCTGCCACGCGACCGCCGACCCAAGGGGAAGGCAAACGGTCGCCTCCATATCGCCTATCGTGGACGGCTGCGCCATCAGGGTAAAATGGGCAGAGCGGAGGTGCGCTATGACCACACCAGCAAGCGCTGGTACATGTCCTGGTTCGTCCAAGCCGCTGATCCTGTGCCAGTGCAGAGCGAAAAGGTTGCTGCGGTCGACCTCGGGGTCCGCATCCTGGCAAGCCTGTCCATCGAAGGGCAGACACTCGCTCTGCACTACGATGGACGTGAAGTCCTGAAGGACTGGGATTTTCTGGGGTCTGAAATCGCCAAGGAACAGCGGTCGATTGCCGGAACCCGTGGCGGGGATCCGGAGAAGTGCCTGTCGAGCCGCAATATCAGGATGCTGTACGCCAAGCGGTGTGGCCGTCAGGAGCATGCCCTGCGGTGTGTCGCCAAGGGGATTGCCAAAGCCTGCCAAGCTAAAAATGTAGGTACGGTGTATATCGGCTGGCCCAAGGGGATTTTGCGCGAGAAGGTCTCTTGCGGCCCGTGGGCCGGGCGCATCCATAATTTCTGGTCTTTTGGCCGGGCGTCTACGTTCATCGCCATGGCACTGCGCGCTGTTGGGATTGTGGCTGTCCGCATTGGCGAGCGTGGGACGTCGTCGACGTGCCCATGCTGCGGTTCGAAGGACGTGGTGCGCAAGCCGCGGTGGCTGCTGGCGTGCCGGGACTGTTTGGAGCGGATTCAGTCCGACCAAGCGGGCAGCCGGAACATGGTGAAGTTTCAAAAACCCAGCGTATGTTGGGCCGGGCTGGAGGCCAGCCTGCGGACCGAAACCCTTCGGTGGCAGCGCCATCAATGGGAGCTTCGCTTCGCGAATCCGGGACTTCAGGTCGTAGGCGATGCCAATGGTCTGTTGGAGTTCCTCCAGGCTGCCTGATGGCGGCTCTGTGGGAACCCCCGGCCTTTAAGGACGGGGAGGAGGTCAGAAAAGCAACCGCGCCTGTCCACTTCGTTTACCGTCCATACCATTCGGCATCACAGCGCCGTCAGGCGGTGACGCCCCCGCCGTCAGGCGTTGACGATCGCCGGTATGGCGAGGGCCTGGTAGCTGTCGCGCTGCTCGGTCAGGCTCAGCAGCAGGTCGGTCAGGCTGTCGCGGGCGAAGGTGTCGGTGGTCGCCGTCAGCCTGCGGCGCACGACGCCGATGAACTCCTCCAGCACTTCCAGGTGCAGCGTGGCGGAGGCGAGGACGTCCTTGGCGATGGGAGCGGCGATCTGGGCGTTCATGGTGGCGGTCTTTCGCGGAGGAGAGGAGCGAAGGGGAGCGGCAGGATCAGGCGGCGAGCGCGGTGACGGGCTGAACAGTCGCGAGCACGGCGCGGTAGGTCTCGCGCTGCTCGGTCAGGCCCGACAGCAGGTCGGTCAGGCTGTCGCGGGTGAATTCGCTGGTGGCGCCGTTCAGCTTCGACTGGGCGATCGCGATGAATTCATCGACGACATCCAGGTGCAGGGCGGCGGAATTAAAGATCTCGGCGGCGCAATCGGTCTTGGACATGGCGGCGATCCCTGTATTCGTGGCGGAGGCTTTTGCCCGTTCTGATGAGCTTATTGAGCCATCCGGCCAGTTAACGAGGTGTTAAGATCACCGATTGGTTCTAGGTCGATTGGTGATTACCACTTCCAAGAAAAACGCCACCGAACGCCAGTTCACGATTTAGCGGTAGGATTACTTCTTTCGATGACTGTGGCGGTGCAGTCTGGAGTGTGCCAGAAAAAAGGCCCCGGGAGTTCCCGGGGCCTTTTCGTCATGATCGGTAGAGCCGCCAGTCGTGGCTCTGGTCCCAGAGCCGCGGGGCGTTCGTGAAGGCGGCACTCCATCGGGCCAGTGCTTTGCTGACCACCGGTGGGAATTGGGCTGTGTCCAGAGCGTCTTCGTACTCCCGCCGGGCTTCGCGAGCCCAGCGCCGCCGCTCCTCATACCGCTCCCGTTCGAAATCGTACGACATCGCCGCCCCCCTTGATGGGAGATGATCGGAAGCGGACAGCATAATCCAGAAAGCCTTCTGGAGCTAATTAGATATTATATTTCCGTTTCGAGGATTAGGTCGGATAAATATTTTCGCTTGCCTCTTCGCGCCGCTTCTTGCCGGGCAAGTTCGCAAACCGGAAGGGGCGGCTGGAAGCCGCCCCCCGGAAAGGTTCAAGGCATGCACGCGCACTGCCCTGGGGATGGTGATCAGACCGCCTGCGGCAGCCCGTGGATGTAGCCGACGCCGCCGCTGCGGCGGTTGCGGTAGGCATCGTCGATCAGACTGGCGACGCTGTCCTTGACCTTGTCGTGCAGGCCCTTCTCCCAGTCGCCGGGGTGCTGGAAGTTGCTCATGATATAGGAGAAGCCATTGACGTCGTCGGCCGCCTGCAGGCCGGTCGACTCAGCCCCCGCCGGGCAGGACAGCAGGCGGGCCAACTGCTTGGTGTCGACGTTGTAGGCCCACAGGAAGTTGTTGACGTGGTTGCCGCTGTCCTCGCCGATGAACAGCGTGCGCAGCTTCTCGGAGAACTTCAGGTTGTCGGGGTTGGCGATCAGGTCGGCGTCGGCGGTGTTGCCCAGCGCGTCCGGCGTGGACAGGTCGCGGCCGACCAGGGCGGGGACCGGGCTGAAATGCACCGGCACCCAGTCGCTGGCGATGGCGGCGCCGGCGAGGTCGGTCTGGCCGCCCTTCATCGGCAGCTGATAGACGGCGCCGGCGTTGATCGCCTTCACCTTGATGCCGCTCTTGCCGTCGCTCATCGACTTGTAGATGTAGGACACCGCCATGTAGGCGGTCTTGTCCTTGGCGTTGACGGTGACGCCTTCCAGCTTCGACAGGGCCAGCGTGGCGCCCACGGTGGGAGCGTAGCGGTGGGTTTCCAGGAAGGCGGCGGCCTTCTCCATGCCCGGCTTGAACCTGACCCACTGGGTCTTGCCGTTGAAGCCGATGGCGGTGAAGGACGGGTCCTTCGGATCCTCCTTCTTCACCTCGACGATGTCGGCGGCCTTCAGGCTGTCGGCCAGCTTCTCGATCTCGGCGCTGGTGGCGTGGCCCAGCTTGACCCACGTCAGCGCGAAGGCGCCGCCCTTGTCGATGTCCTTGCCCTCTTCCTGCTCCATCCTGGCGGCATAGAGGGTGCCGGCCGACAGATCCTTCGCCTGATCGGCGATGAACATGAACAGGCCGCCGTTGGTGGTGTCGTCGCCCATCAGCACGGTGCGCTCGTCCGGCATCACCTGCACCAGCTCGTGCGAGATGCGGCCGAGATTGTAGTGCTTCTTGATGGTGCCGGTGCCGTCGGGGTTCACGATCACTTCCGGCATGTGGCCGTAGTGATAGGGGTTGGCCTTGGTCTCGTCGCCGAACAGGTTCTTGCTGTAGGCGCGGAACTGGTCGTCGAGGGCGGTCGCGTCCGGCTCGTACTCCTCGCTCGACAGATGGGTGTTCCAGGGCGACAGGCTGGCGCCGCAGGTGATCCACAGGCCGTGCGCCGGGCTGGTGTCGACGTTGTGGTACTGCACCAGCTTCAGCGCGCCGGTTTCCTTGTTCTGGTCCAGCGTCAGGACGGCGATCGGCGACGGCAGCTTGCCGTACATCGAGGCGTCCTTGGAATCGCGGCTCGCATATTCGAACTGGACGACGGCGAACAGGGTGTTGCCGGTGACGCCGGCCACCTTGGCGCCCGGGATCGGGGCCAAAAGGTTGCAGCCGTCCGGGCAGTCGGAGAAGAACTGCGCCGGGGTCGCCATCGACTGGTCGAGGATCGGCTTGCCGTTGATGTCGGTATAGCCGCCGGCCAGAATCGTGCCGCCCTTGCCGTCCGGAACCATGTCGCCGGTGATGAACAGCGGCTGGTAGCCGAGAGCGAAGCTCTGCTTCGTGCCGTCGGCCCAGGTCACGACCATGCTGGACTCGACCATGGTCTTGGCCTGCGCGGCGGCGGTGGTGGGAGCGACCATGCCGACGAACTCGACGGCGACCGGCGCGCCCTTGGCGGCGGCGGCTTCGGCGCCCGAGGCGAACAGCAGTTCCCCGGCGCCGATGCCGGCGACCGGCAGCAGCGGCAGCCCGGCAAGGGCGCGGAGCACCGAACGGCGCGACGTCTCAGGAAGATTGGCGGACGGATTGGTCATGACTGGTCTCTCCCGACCCCTCATCAGGGCAAGCGGCTGGTGTGGCCGCACCGCCGGGCCGTTTGGGGTGCCGGACGACGCAGCCTTGTTATTGGCGAGCGGCGGGAGGCTACCGCGGGGATGTTACAATTTGACGGTCGCCTCCCGTTCGATCGGGCGCGGCCGTCCGTTGGTCAGCGCGCGCTGAGCATGCAGGTGCGGTCGGACGGCATGGGCAGGACCACCGGCCTGCCGCCGGCCCCGGTACCGCGCACCTCGCGTCCGGCCGGCTTTCCGCCGGCGGCGGGCCAATCGACGATTTCCGGGTCGGTGAGCTGGCCGGCGACGGTCCATTGCCGGGTCTGCGGATCCTGGCAGCGCAGCTCGTAATGGCCCTTCATCGGCTCGGCGGCGGCCGGGGATGGAAGGGCGCCGGTCAACAAAAGGGCGGCCATCGGAACGGACAGGGCGAAGCGGGTCATCGGGCTTTTCCTCAACTGGCAGTGTCCGGGGATTGGGGGCAGGACAGCACCCGGGCGATGTCGGCCTGCCAGATCATGCTGACCAGCGCGATCTGGGTCAGCAGGTGCATCTCGCCGCGGCCGATGGCCTCCAGCAGTTCCGCCTGCGTCAGGAACAGAATCTCGGTGTCCTCCAGATCGTCTGCGACCGGATCGGCGACCCGGCGGCAGCCGGTGGCGTGGAACATGTGCGACCAGGCCCCGCCCTGGTTGGCGTTGACGATGTAGGCGCCGAGATCGGTCCAGGTCTCCGCCTCCATTCCCGTCTCCTCCATCAGCTCGCGCTTGGCCGCGGCCAGCGGCTCCTCGCCGAAGGACAGGTGGCCGCCGGGAAAGACCAGCCCGACCTTGCGCGGGCCGTGGCGGTACTGCCGGTAGGTGACGATCCGCCCGTCCGTCGTCTCGGCGAAGATGCAGGCGAAGGAGGGCTGGTCGAGCTGGTAATAGTCGTCGATCCGCCGCCCGTCCGGCAGCTCCACCGTCTCCACCCGCACTTTCAGGAAGGGATCGGCGTCGAGCAGTTCGCGGCTGCCCAGCACGGTCCAGGGATGGTGAAGGCGGTAAGGGCGGTGTCCGGGCATGGGAGGACCTGTTCTTTGACGGCGACGGTCACCACAGCCGCGTGACGATGCCGTCGAAGACCGCGTCGGCGGAGACCAGCGGCAGCTTGTAGTGCATTGCCGTGGCCGCCAACAGACGGTCAAAAGGATCACGGTGAGGCCAGTCCATCATGCCGGCGATCAGGCAGACCGCCGGATCGAAGCCGGCGACCATCCCGCCCTGCTCGGCCAGCAGGGCATCCAGCCGTTCCACCAAAGGCTCCATCTCCGGCCATTTCCCGAGGAGAACCTTCTGGGCGATTTCGAAGAAGGTGATCGGGCTGACCAGGTCCATGTCGGCCCCGGTGATCGCGGCGATGGCCGGCTTCGACAGGCGGGCGTCACCGGACAGGCTCCAGGCCCAGGCGTGGGTGTCGAGCAGGACCGCCGTCATCAATCCTTCAGCCCCCCTCCCACCGCGCCGCCTTCCCAAGCGTCGAGATCGGCATCGTCCATCGGTTCGAAAAAGTCCGGCCCGGTGCCGAGCTTGTCCTTCAGCAGGCCGATGGTGAACGCCCCTCGGGTGACCGGGACGAGCCGCACGACCGGCTTGCTCCCCTTGGCGATCACGACCTCCTCACCGCGCAGCGCCGCCTCGATCAGTTTGGACAGGTTGGTCTTGGCCGCATGAATGGTGACCTGTCGCATCCGGAACCTCCGTCTTTCCTGGTGATCATAGAGATCGTTCGCAAACTGGTTAACTTAGTTAACCAGGCGGCGTAACGGCGTGTTTCGCGGATGCGAATGATAATTCCGATATGAGGAAATGGAGATTTTCCGCCTACTAGGACGTATTTCAAAGCACAACAAGAACCTCAATCGAGAAACCCGAAAACATTTTCTCTAATTACGTGCGCCGGATGAAACGGATTGTGACAGATTTTTCCTAACCGTCCATTTCCATTGAGCCGTTTCGGCAAAATGCTTATTGGTTCGTACTCCACTTTCATCAAGATCCATGCAGACCGAAGTCGGCTCCCCTATTCCGCGCCTGATCCATCAGACCTGGAAGACCCGTGACGTCCCGCCGGAGCTCCAAGGCTTCCAGCGCAGCTGGACCGGACGCAATCCCGGCTTCGCCTACCGGTTCTGGACCGACGACGACATCGAGCATTTCGTGGCGGAGGAGCATCCGGTCCTGCTGCCGGTCTTCCGCGGCTATGCCGACCCCATCGCGCGCATCGATCTGGCGCGCTACCTGATCCTGCGCCGCTTCGGCGGGGTCTATGTCGATCTCGACTTCGAATGCCTGCGCCCGATCGACGGGCTGCTGGAGGGCCGGAGCTTCGTCGTCGGGTTGGAGCCGGAGGAGCATGGTCGGCTGGCCAAGGCGGCGGAGCGCGGGCTGGCGCGCATCCTCTGCCCGTCCTTCCTCGCCTCCGTTCCCGGCCATCCCTTCTGGGACCACCTGCTGTCCCGGCTGATCGAGGCACGGTCTTCCGCGGACGTGCTGGACGCCACCGGCCCCTTCCTGCTGACTCGCGCCCATGCCTCCTATGAGGGGGCCAGGTATGAGGATGACCCGGCCGCGGCGACGGTGCTGCCGCCGCAGCTGCTCTACCCCGTCACCAAGGACGATTGCTGGAGCGGCCGCCTCTTCGACCCGGTCTTCTGGGAGCGGGCGACGCGCGACGCCTATGCCGTCCATCATTGGGAGGGGACATGGTTTCGCGGCGCGGCGGAGCGCGGCGCCGGGCCCGGCGCCGGATTGCCCCGGCAGATCGCGGCGGTGGTGACCGACGGGCGGCCGGAAGGCGAGCACCCGGCCGTGGCGAAGGCGGAAGGGCACCCGCTGATCTCCTGCCTGATGGTCACCAGGGGGCGGAGCGGCCTGCTCCGCTTAGCCATTGAGGGCTTCGCGCGCCAGACCTATCCCAACCGCGAGCTGGTCATCGTCTGCGACAGCCCGGCGTTGCCGCAGGACGACCCGCTGGAGCGTGCCATCCGCGACGCGGCCTGCCCGAACATCCGCCTGATCCGGGTGAGGATCGCCTCCCAATCCGGCACCCAGCCAGCCGGTCTCACGCTGGGCGAGTTGCGCAACATCGCCGTCGACCAGGCGGCCGGCCGCTATGTCTGCCAGTGGGACGACGACGACCTCTACGACCCCTGCCGGCTGGAGATGCAGCAGCGGGTGCTGGCCGCCACCGGCGCCCAGGCCTGCCTGCTCGGCCGCTGGATGATCTGGTGGCCGGCGGAAGACCGGCTAGCGGTGTCGTGCGAACGGGACTGGGAGGGCTCGCTTCTGTGCGAGACGGCGGTGATGCCCCGCTACCCCGCCCTTCGCCGTGGCGAGGACACGCCGGTCGTCGCGCAGCTGCGCCGCAGCGCCCGCGTCGTCCGCATGGACCTGCCGCGGCTCTACACCTATGTCGTCCATGGCGGCAACACCTTCACCGCCCCCCATTTCGAGGCCCACTGGCAGGCGGCCGCCGTCCGTTTCGAGGACGGGCGCTGCCGGGCCGTGCTGGAGGAGATGGGCAAGCGCCTGCCGGTGGAGGCCTACCGCCGGACAGCGTCGAACCCCGCCACGGACGCTTGTTCCGCAAGCCCTCCGGTTGGAAGGAACATCGATGTCGAGGTCGCCGGGCATCTGACCGCGGCGATCGGGTTGGGAAGCGCCGTCCGTGGGACGGTGACCGCGCTGCGGGCGTCGGGACTGCCGGTGACGGTGATCGACCTGCCGCTTGACGAAACCCATCCCGTTCCGCTGCCCGCGTTTCCGTTGGGAACACCGCTGGCGGGGCCGGCTCTGGCAGCGGCTCCCGGTGCCTTCGCGGTGACGCTGGTCCACACCAATCCGGATGCCCTGCGCCAGGCGCTGAACGCCCCCGGCCGGGATCCCCGGCTCGATCCCCGCCGGCTGCTCGACCGCCTCACCATCGGCTATTGGGCCTGGGAGGCGTCGTCGGGGATTCCCGAGCCCTGGCGGGACTGCCTGCCGGTGGTCGATGAGATCTGGGTCCCCAGCACCTTCACCGCAGCCGCGGTGGCGCCCCATGTCGCGGTGCCGGTGATCGCCATGCCCCATGCCGTCACGGCCCCGTCGGATCTGCCCGCGTTCGACCGGCAGGCGTTCGGCATTCCTGACGGCACGGTCTGCTTTCTGTTCCTGTTCAACGGGACCAGCAACGTCACGCGCAAGAACCCGGCCGGTCTGATCCGCGCCTACTGCGCCGCCTTTCCCAACGCCGCGTCCGACACTCTGCTGATCATCAAGGCGAAGAAGCTGGCGGACGGCGCGCGCCGCGCGCTGGAGGCGTTGGCCGACGGCCGGCCGGACATCCGCATCGTCAACGAGCCCTGGACGGCGGAACGGACCGCGGCGCTGATGGCGGCGTGCGATGCCTATGTCTCGCTGCACCGGGCGGAGGGGTTCGGACTGACCGTCGCCGAGGCGATGGCCGGCGGCAAACCCGTCATCGCCACCGCCTATTCCGGCACGATGGACATCACCACGCCGGACACGGCCTATCTCGTGCCCTGCCGCACCACCATGCTGGAGGCGGACGACGGCTATTACCGGCGCGGTACCGTCTGGGCCGACCCCGACCTGGAGGCGGCGGCCCGGCTGATGCGGCGGGTGGCCTCCCATCCCGATGAGGCGCGGGCGGTGGGCGCGCGTGCCGCTGCCCGGATGCGGACCCATTTCAGCCCTGAGGCGGTCGGTGCCCGGATGCGCGACCGCCTGTCCGTCCTGATGGCGTCGCGCGTCAGCCCGCTGGTCCGGCAGGCAGCCCGGCTTGAGGAGACCGGACGGGCGGAGCGGGGGGCGGAGCGCGTGCTGGTGCTGACCCCGGTGAAGGATGCGGTTGCCCATCTGCCGCGCTACCTGGACCTACTCGGCCGGCTCGACCATGATCCGTCCCGCCTGTCGCTGGGCTTTCTGGAGGGGGACAGCCGCGACGGGACCCATGACTGGCTGGCCGCACGGCTGCCGGAGTTGCAGCGGCGTTACCGCCGGGTGACCCTGCTGCGCCACGATCACGGCTTCCGTCCCGATGGCCCGCGCTGGGCGCCGGCGATCCAGCGGCGGCGGCGGGAGGTGCTGGCGCGGGCGCGCAACCGGCTGCTGTCCGGCGCGCTGGGCGACGAGGACTGGGTGCTGTGGCTCGACGCCGATCTGGTCGATTACCCGCCGGACCTGCTGGCCCGGCTGCTGACCGCCGGGCGCGACATCGTCGTTCCCCATTGCGTCCTGCCCGACGGGCGGACCTTCGACCTCAACAGCTTCCGTCTGGATGGGACGGAGGTGGGGGAGGAGGACCCGTGCCATCTGGTCGATGGCATCCTCCAGCCGCCGCGCGGCGTCGGTCGGCGCTATCTGGACGCCTTCGCCGGCGAGGAGATCGTGCCGCTGGACGGGGTGGGCGGCACGGCACTTCTGATCCGTGCGGACCTGCACCGGGAGGGCTTGTGTTTTCCCCCCTATAGCCACCGCGGCTACATCGAGACGGAGGGGCTGGCGATGATGGCCAGGGACATGGGCGTGACCGCCTGGGGCCTGCCGGACCTGCGCATCGTCCACGGTGTCTGATGATCGGGCCGCACCGCCAGCAACCTTTTCACATCAGGAGCTTTGGTCATGGAGTCCAGCCCCTCTCCATCCGCCCCGGGCAGGCTTGAGCCGCGGGTTGCTGTGAGCGTTGTTGTCTGCAGCTATCGCCGGCCGCACCTGCTTGATCGTTGTCTCGACAGCCTTGTGCCACAGACAGCTGCCATTGGCCGGCATGAGATTGTGGTGATCGACAACAGTCCGCAGCGGGAAGCTCATCCCATCGTGGAAGGGTGGCATGCTGTCTTTGCCGAGCGTGAGGTGGTGTTGCGTTGCGTGCCGGAGGAGAGCACGGGAGTGGCGTTTGCCCGCAACCGTGGCCTTGCCGAGGCCAACGCCCCTTTGATCGCCTTCATCGATGACGACGAACAGGCCTGTCCTGGCTGGTTGACGGAGCTGGTGGCACCATTCGCTGCCCTTGGCGATCGCGTCGACATTGTCGCCGGTGAAGTCGAGCCTGATTTCGGTGGCGTTCCGCGCCCGGACTGGCTGAGCGATGACATGCTGCACATCTTCTCGTGCCGCTGGGGGTGGGATACGGAGGCCCGCTTCTTGAAGCCTCAGGAGTGGTTCGGCGAGGGCAACTGCGCTTTCCGCAAACGACTGTTTGGCAGTCAGGGGTTTCCGACCGATCTCGGCCGCAGCGGTGGGAATCTGATGTCGAGCGAGGGAGCCGTGTTTGTGGCTCTGCGGGCTGCGGGAGCGGCCACCTATTTCGTTCCGCAAGCCAAGGTCACTCATCGCATCCACAGTGAGCGTCTGGACAGGAAATGGGTGCTTCGGCGCATGTTCTATCAAGGCATATCCAACTATATTGCTCACCAACGCTATGGAATGACGGAACCTCACCAAGATTTCAGCCTGAGCTTGGGAAAACTGATGGCTCTCGATGTTGACGCGTTGGATTCAAAAAACCTTCAAGCGATTTCTGGGCTTTATTATAAACTTGGCTATGCCACGGCATCAAACATGTATTGATCTGACAGGGCTTCCATCTGGCGCCACATAGATTTGATGATTTGCGTCGAACACCACAGTGACGGGGGGATGATCTGACACAGCGGCTGTCGGTCGGAGACCTGCAACTGGAGACTGTCATGTGGACACCCGAGAACCGCCGGCCGGCTGGCCATGGGGGGACCGCCGAGCCTTGAGCGTGGCCCGGATCGGCTGATCAGCGCCTGCCCCTGGCAACCAAGTCTGGTGGACAGCCCAACGGCACGGGACAGGCATCAATCACTGGGTGCGTGTTCCAAGTTTTGCTGAGCGGGTTCCGGTGGCGCCACAATCTACCAACGATCTGTGGGCCCTTTTCAGCCATCCTGAAAGCCCGCCTTTGGGAGCGGCACGACGTTGCGGGCTTGCATCGCCGCCTCACGGTGGAGGTTTATACGGTGGACGATTTTTTAAGGAAGCGGGGAGGCAGGGGAAAGCCGATGGCCATAACCGGTGTCGAACATCGCGTGCTGTACCGCGATCCGCGTTTCTACGCGTCCTTCCCGTCGCTGACCGCGAGGCGGGACGGTTCGGTGCTGCTGGCCTTCCGGCGCGCGCGCGACCATCGCTGGCTGCGCGGGGCTACGTTCCGGGCGGGAGAGGCCGGGTTCAACCATGTCGACCATCTCGATTCCCGCTCGCAGACCGTCCTGCTGCGGCTCGGTCCCGATGCGGAGCCGCTGGGGGAGGCCGTCGCCCTGCCCCCGGACCCGCAGGCGGCCGACCAGGACGCCAGCCTGCTCAGCTTGCGCGACGGCCGCATCCTGCTGACCGGCTTTTGCTGGTATCCGGTGCCGGCGGCCGACGGAGAGGCGCTGCGCGCGCTGGGCTTCGGGCTGGCGGGAAGCCCGCAGAAGACCGGCGACCTCTACCTGTTCTGGGGCGGCTACAGCCGGCACAGCGACGATGGCGGGCGCAGCTGGACCCCGCACCGCGACCTGCCCCCCCTGCCCGGCCATCCCGACATCGTGCCGGGCCAGCGGCCCTTCCATGGCGGGGCGGTGCGCGGCCGGGCGGTGGAGGCGCCGGACGGCACCATCCTGCAGACCGGCTACACCCACCACCCCTCCACCGGCACCTATGCCAGCCATCTCTTCGCCTCCACCGACCGGGGGGAGAGCTGGGTGCACCGGGCGATCATCGCCATCGATCCCGAGGCCAGGGCCGGCTTCTGCGAGACGGCGCTGCATCTGGACGCCGACGGCGTGCTGCACGCCTTTCACCGCACCACCGGGCTGGACGACCATCTGGCGACCTCGCGCTCGACCGACCTCGGCCACAGCTGGGAGCCGTGGCGTCGCCATGCGGTGGTCGGCCATCCCTATGACGCCTGCCCGCTGCCGGACGGCCGGCTGCTGCTGGTCGGCGGCCACCGCCATGCGCCCTATGGCGTGCGCGCCCGCCTCTACGACCCGCGCCGCCAGCAGCCGGACGAGGTGCCGGAGCTGGTGCTGCGCGACGATGGGCCGGCGCCGGATTTGGGCTACCCCTGGGCGGCACCGCTGCCAGACGGCCGCGCCATGGTCGCCTATTACATCTGCGACGCCACCGGCTCGCGCGGCATCGAGGCGACGCTGTTCCGGCCGTGATGGAAGGGATGAGCCTGCGACCCGCTGTGCCCTGGACCGGCCGGCGGGGCGCGGGCTACCCTTCGCGACCATGGAAAGCACCCCCGCCCCCTTCGCTCCGGCCAAGGCCGTCCACGGCATCGACCCCGCCGCCTATCACGACCTGGAGATCTTCCGGGCGGAGGAGGAGCGGATCTTCCGGCGGTCCTGGATCTTCGCCGGCTTCACCGACGATCTTGCCAAGCCCAACGACTATCTGACCCGGCGGATCGGCGGGTTGGACGTGCTGGTGCAGAATTTCGACGGGGAGCTGCGGGGCTTCCGCAATGTCTGCACCCACCGCTTCGCCATGATCCACCGGGCGCCGCGCGGCAACGGCATGCTGCGCTGCGGCTATCACGGCTGGACCTTCGACCGCGACGGCGTGCCCTACGGCATCCCCGGCAACGAGGCCAATTTCGGCCTGGACCGGCAGGGCCGCTGCGACCGTGCCCTGACGCCGGTGGCGGTGGCGGTGTGCGGCCGCTTCGTCTTCCTGCGGGTGGCGGCGGAGGGGCCGGACCTCGGCGATTGGCTGGGGGTCTACGCCGACGTGCTGCGCCATGCCTCCGAGATCTTCGTCCGCCCCTTCGACGAGCGGTCGATGGAGTGGGCCGCCAACTGGAAGATGGGGGTGGAGAGCGTGCTGGAGGTCTACCACGCCGACCTCACCCACCCCACGACCTTCCGCAAGCTGGTGAAGGGCGACTGGCGCTGCGACTATGACGGCGCCCATTCCCGCGGCGTGACCGGCGTGTCGGACCGGAGCGCGCGCTGGTGGGACGGCGTGTCGGAGCGGCTCGGCTTCCGCCCCAGCAGTGTGTTGCGCGAGTACGACCACCTGCACATCTTCCCCAACCTGGAGATCGGCTTCACCCGTGGCGCGGTGATGAGCGTCCAGACCTATGACCCGCTCGGTCCTGACCGCTGCAGGCTGAACCTCCGCCTGTTCCTGGCCGATCCCGATGGCGATGCCGGCAGGGGCGGTCCCGCCGCCCGCCGCCTGATCGAGGAGGGGGCGCGGGATCTCAATGTCGCCCTGCTGCGCGAGGACCAGGAGGCGTCGGAACTGGCCTTCCGGGGTTGCCGGCAGACGGAGCGCCCCGCCCTGCTTGGCCTGAACGAGGCGCGCATCCAGCAGTTCCACGCGGTGTGGCGGGGGATGATGGGGGTGTAGAGGCGTTACGGGCGCTGTTCGGCCGACGGTCCGGTCTTGAACGTAAGCGGTTCGAGCGCACCCTTCACCGATTCCCCGAGATCACCGCATGGATCTGTTGCGGCGGGCCTTGAAGTGTTCGCGCAGGTCGAGGATGGCCTTAGCGAGAGCGGGGACCTCGGCGTCGGCG